>Ga0105356_10007256_pt1 | contig 10208 bp, 9 predicted proteins | sample GOMGulsemesocosm_3_FD_83502 | JGI IMG/M metagenome (GOLD analysis project Ga0105356, IMG submission 83502) | Methane-oxidizing microbial communities from mesocosms in the Gulf of Mexico - GOM9D Gulf of Mexico | ecosystem: Environmental > Aquatic > Marine > Cold seeps | place: Gulf of Mexico...
AACCTCAATTTGAATATGCACAATACCGCGTTTTAATGCGCCCCATTGATTTTCTACTTTAATATCTTGATATGAAACTGGGATCCCTAATTGCTGGTAGAGCTTACCAACAACTTTAGATAATACTCTTTGACTTGCCCAGTCATTTAATGGGATAACAATCGGATTAACTTGAGATGATTTTTTTGCTTCACATATTAAGGGATTAAATATCACTATCATTATAAATATTGGAGTTAAAATAAACTTTTTCATTTATGCTGTTATTGCCATAGTGTCTCACTAAATTTGATATAGAACTTCTAAACCAGACTAAGACTAAAGTTTACATTAACACTGTGGCGACAATAATTACCAAAAGGTCTAATTTTAATTATATTATTTTAAACATGTGTTTATACCTCAGATCTGATATTTAAAATCATGCATTCTTGATCATTATTAATGTGCTTAAGGTTAAAACCAGCTCGATTATATGTTTTTACCGCCGAATGGTTTGTTTCTTTAACTTCAAGCAGCATATTATGAATATGAAGGGTTTTCAAAGCAACTTCGGTAACAGCATCAATTAAACTGTGGCTTATATTGCTACCTCTAAATTCGGGTGTAACATACATTTGAATTAAGGTGCCAGTGTTCATAACACCGTGATTGTTATAATCAACAAATGCACACAAGCCAACAAGTTGATTTTCAATATAAGCACCCATAACAAATTTATTGGGGCTGTTTTCTTTTATTATTTTTTCAAAATGTAGCTGAGGGGTATTTATAGATTCTTGATAACTGGTTTCAAAAGCTTCGGGGTTATATTTTAAACTTTCTAATCTTAAAGCGCGATAAAGATGGCTATCATTAGGTGGTATCTTTTTACAAATTAAGTCCATTAGTTTACTCATTAGAATTTAACTCTCATTACGCTTGTTATATCTTTTTACACTCAATAAACCGGTTAAACAAATAATTAGATAAATGGCATATAGACTCATTTTTTCGACCCACGTAGATTGAGGCATTGAAGCATAGACTCTAAGGTAATCATTTGTGATCAACATGCCAATGCCCACAATACTTGCGGTAGTTTTAAAATAATATCCACCTGATGATTTTATTGGAATGATAGAGAAAATCAACGCTAATAGTGAAAGGAAATACGCCATGATAGATTTTGCTCCAGGTATTATGCTTATACCTAGAGAAAAAGCGGCTAATACGATTGAAAACCAGCCTATATAACTCATAATTTTTAGTCATCCTTTAACGATTCAAATTCCATTTTTTTACTTTCAAACCAGGCTTGCATTTCTTGCGGATTTTGCATTAAATCCTGCATTTTCACCATGGCATCTAAATGGTCTTTATCTTGTTTTTGAAACATTTCCATACCATGATGTTTACTTATCTCAGCCATTTCTTCAAAGGTATTTGCTTGAAATACTTGATCACATGCGCCACCTAGTTGTTTGCAAGTCATGGTTTTCATAATCTCTCCGAGTATTAAATATCTAATGATTAAACAAATGAACTTGTTTTAATTCTAGATCAAGTTCTGTGCTGCTACTTTAAATGACTTACCAATTTTTACCTTTTGACACTCAGATAAACTCACATAGTCTTTATCTACAGCGCATACGTGCATTTTATTAACGATATATGACTTTTGAACTTGAATAAATAGCGTTTGAGGTAGTTGTTCGATGAGTTGTTTTAATGTGCTATTGACCAAGTCACTTGTTTTGCCCTGATATACCTTAACGTAATTACCATAGGCTTCTAGCATTGAAATATTCTCCAATAGGTATTTACGTTTTTCTTTACCTACTTTTAAAACAATACTCTGCGGTTGATTATTTGTGATGTCAGCTTGTGTTATTTGTTTTACGTTGTTACGTACTTTATTGAGCGCCTGATCTAGCCTTTTGGCAGAAACCGGCTTTAATAAATAGTCGGTCACATCAAGTTCAAAACCTTCAAAAGCATATTCTTGATAAGCACTAATAATAATAATTTGAGGCTTATTAGCGAGTACTTTTAAAAACTCGATACCGCTTAATTGCGGCATATTGATATCTAAAAAGAGTAAGTCAATTTTCTCTTTAGCTAATTTCACAAGGGCTTCGGTAGCGTTATAACACTGACCTATTACTTTAATATCTGGATGTTGTTTTAAATGATGCAAAATGACCTGATGCGCCAAAGGTTCATCATCTATTATTAAAGCGTTAATCATTAATCAAGCTCCATCGTTAGTTTTACATGCCATTTATTAGAAGTTTGATGTGTCTCTAAGCTATGTTTATTGTGGTACATAAGTGACAGTCGGCGCTGTAAATTTTCAATGCCAATACCAATTGATTTAGTTGATTGATCTTGTTCATAATCATTTATGCATTCAACTATGAGTGTATTGTTTTGAAGTTGCATATTGAATATCAGTTCGCATTTATCTACGCTTTTATCAACGCCGTGTTTAAATGCGTTTTCCAGCAATATAACTAATAAAAGCGGCGCTATTTGATGCTGGTTAGCATTATCAGGCCAATTAACATTTATATTGCATTTTTCTTTATTTCTAATTGTTTGCAGTGCCATATAATCTTGTAAATAAGTAACTTCCTGTGACAAATTAACCTGAGCTTTTTGCCCTTCATACACACTATATCTTAATAAATTTGATAATTGCATCACCATATCAGGGGCTTCATCTGACTTTATTAGTGTCAGTGCATATAAGTTATTTAACGTATTAAACAAAAAGTGAGGGTTTATTTGTTGCTGCAATAATTTTAATTCTGTCTGAATTTGGTGTTTAGATATTTCTAGCATTTTAGCATCTTGCTTTTGTCGCTCAAAAGCTAAAATTATTGGTGTACTGACTGCAAATACAACAAACATAAATTGGTAGTTATATGGCGAAAATATATTTTGGTTACCTGAGGGTAGCAGTGTTGTAATGTATTCTGGTACTTGATTTACTGGAAGTGCCAAGATCAGGTAAGAATATGTCGGCGTTAATACTATCAAACATAGTAAAACAGCTGCGCAAAATATTATTGTGCCCTGCTCTGTAAGTACCCTGCGGATCAATACATATCGATTTAAAAGGAAAGTCATATAAATTAAACTTGAGATAAATAAAAACTGCCATAAGTAAAATAAAAATGGACCAAAATCAGAAATCAACTTTGTAAGTTCTATAACAGGATTAATGGGTTGATTTAGCATTGGCTCTACATGAGAGTTAAATATTCCTGCAACAAATAATGCCCAACCTATGACTAAAATTAAAACGACATTATTTAACGAAAATAAGCCTGAAAAAAAGGTTATAAATTTATTTTTTTGAACTTGTTTCATGGTGTGCTGGATAAACCATAATAAACTGGCTGCCATCGTGATAAACCAAACCTCTAGATTAAAGTAGGACCACAATTCAAAAGCTGCATTTTGTCCGTTTAAAACAATTAAGCATAAAGGATAAAATATAAAGCAGGTCAGCCAGGTCAATATCGCTTTATTATTTAATTGATTACTTGCAATACAATGCCCAGCAAGCAGTGGTAAACATTCAAAAACAAGCTGAAATGATACTAACAGATACTCTGCTCTTGCTTGCGTATCATTTAACAAAAAACGGATATGCGCTTCTAATAATATAACTGACAATAATGGTAAGTACCGGTAAAAGTCTCTTATTAATAACTCTTTAATCTTTAACACGCTTTATTTCACCATTTACAGTATTGATAGCTAATTTTGTCTTTAATAGAAACTATTTGTCATCTATAGAGTGATAAAAGTAACTGTTTTAATGATGAAAGTCACTTATCACATAAAAACAAAGCTTTATTACATTTCATCATTAAATTTAGATGGTTAATCATTGTGTAATAGTCCGATCTATTAAACTTATTTAATGTGAGCATATCTTTCGTTCTCGAGTTAAAAAATATGCTCACACTTACAAATGTAAATAAAATTTATGCTGATGGTACTCATGCCCTGAATAATATTTCACTCTCTTTGCCTAAAGGCATGGTTGGCCTACTTGGCCCTAATGGTGCTGGTAAATCATCACTAATGCGAACACTTGCAGGATTACAAGCAAGCGATGCAGGCACAATCATCTTTGATGGCATTGATATTTTTAAAAATCCACAGGAAATTAGAAAAGTACTTGGCTATTTACCGCAAGAATTTGGGGTTTACCCAAATATGAGTTGTTATGCGTTACTCAAACATATCGCAATATTAAAAGGTTTAACCAAGCACGAGTATACCAAGCAAATAGAAGAGCTATTAATACTGACTAATTTAACAAATGATGCAGGTAAAAAAGTATCCACTTTTTCAGGGGGAATGAAACAACGTTTTGGCATTGCACAAGCTTTATTAGGCGATCCAAAACTTATCATTATGGATGAACCTACCGCTGGTCTAGATCCGGCAGAACGAGAAAGATTAAATAACTTACTGGTATCAATTAGTGATAATAAATTAGTTTTGTTATCAACGCATATTGTGTCGGATATTGAAAACCTTTGCCATCATGTGGCATTAGTTAATAAAGGCAGTGTGATAGATAATGGCAATGTACAATGTCTTATTAAACCATTAGACAAAAAAGTATGGAGCACATCTAAGCTACCAAATAATAAAGATATTAAAAACAGCCATGTTTTAAGTAAAACCTTCCGCTTTGGTAAACCGATATTTCGAATTTATGCCCAGTCAAAACCAACCCCCGATGCACATCTGGTAGAAGCAAGTTTACAAGACAGATATTTTTTTGAATTGAACAAAACAGGTGAGCTATGCAATATTTAACCCCTTTATATTTTAATGAGTGGCGTTATATTTTACGTCAGCCTATCGCATTATTATCCATAGTATTGCCTGCTGTTTTTGCTTATATGCTTGCAATGGGCCTAGACACTGGCGACTCAAATAAGCTTAAGCAATTTGAATTTAATTTAATTGCTTGGCAAATGCTGTGTTTGCCAGTATTAGTGGCTGCATTAGCACCAGGGTTATTCTTAAAAGATAATATTTATCAGATGAGCGAACTGATAGTCAGCACACATACCTCATATTTAAAACGTACCTTTACCCGTATCATCTTATTAATAAGCCTATGTTTATTTATAAGTTTCATTAGTTATGGCGCTATTTTAATTTCTTATAGCCTACAAAATGAAACGAACTTAAGCCTAGATTTAAATTTTTTGAAGTCATTGAGTTACAATTTGGTATTGATGGTTTTACCTAGCTTGATTCTGTTAGCATCTTTAGCATTAATACTCTGTACAGTTCAAAAAAGCGTTGTTGTGATTTATGCTGTTTTTGGCGCACTTTGGCTTAGTTATTTAATGTTAGCAAGTATGACAGGCTCTCCTATTCTTGCAGGTAGCAGCATAGTAAATACCCAATTATATGATGCTTTATTTTGGTTTGACCCATTTGCTATTACTGCCAGCATAAGTCAATTTGAATCGTTAGAATCATCACACTGGTTCAAAGGGGTTTTGGTAAGCAGAGTATGCTACATTGCTTTGAGTGCAACTATGATTTATTGGTCTTTGTATAAATTTAACTCTGAACTTGTATCAACTAAAAATACTGCAAATAAAGGCAGAAGCCAAAAAATAAAATTAAAAACTTATAAACAGATAAAAACACCCAATAAATTTCTTAACAACCTGGGCTCTCCCATGGTTACTTTATGTAAAACCCCTTTACAGCAGCTATTGGCTAGTAAACTAACCTTATTAATACTCATATCTTGGATAATTTTAATTTTTAATACCGCAGCATCTGGGCTTAACTATGCTGAACCTCTTTCTATATTAAACAGTAACAGTATAGATGCACTTAATCGTGTATCGTTTGATGTTTTACCTGTATTAGGTGCGTTTTTAATCGCACTGTGGTCTTGGCAAATAACAACAAGAGAAAGAACTTTTAACTTTTCGCAACTTGTAGCAGCAACACAGATTAAGAACAATCAAATAATATTAGGGCATGTTTTTGTTATCTGTATTATGGTGTTTATTTTACTCGTTTTAACTGCAATAGGTTGTGTATTGGCGCAGCTATTTTTTGCAAGTGAACTTTATCCTGTTCATTACATCAAACAACTGAGTTTAAGTGGTTTACCTCTAATGTTATTAGGCACTATTTTTGTTGCCACTTTTCATTTATGCCGCTCTAATTTAACAGCAGGTTTTATCATCTTTTTGATATTGTTGGTTAAATTTACGCCAGTTATGAGCAATTTAGGATTAACACATACCCTTTGGCAAATAGCAGATTCACCACTTCAAGAACCTGATAGTTTTTGGGGATACCAAAATAGCTTATCTGTATTTTGGCCATATATGAAAGTATGGTTACTCGTGGTACCAACAACGATATTATGTAGTTTTGCATTAACACATCGTGGAACAGGGCTAACTCAGGTAAAGATGGCAAACTTCCCTAAAGTATTATTTATCCCAATTTTAATTAGCTTATTTTCTATGAGCGACCTTCACTTTAAATTATTAAATGAAAAACCTTTGATGACCAGTGATAAGCGAGAAGCTTTTAAAGCCCAATATGAAACGCAATATAGTGATTGGCAAACTAAACCACAGCCAAGCATTGTGCATATAGACGCTGAGGTCGCTATTTTCCCTGAGCAACAAATCGCAAAGTTTAATCTTATATATAAAATTAAAAATCAAACAAATACTGATATAAAGCAGGTCTTAGTAGGTCGCTCTAAAAATTACCCCTGGGCTGAAGTTCATATTAAAGGTGCGCATAAAACACATTTTGATAAAAATTTGAATCAAGCCGTTTTTACTTTTGATGAACCTTTAAAAGCTGGTGAGTCTAGCAGTGTTGAAACAGAGTTTATTTTTAAGCAACCTAAGTTATGGCCCATCAGAAGTCATCAAATTGTTTCAGCTGATTTTAGCTATTTAAGATCTGTGCCATTACTGCCAACGATAGGTTATCAAAAAAATTATGAATTAACCGCTCAGAGCTTAAGAGAAGTATATAATTTAGCTGATAACTCAAATTTAAAACCCTCAGAATTATTTAAACAACCCCATAAAAGTGTTGGTAAATATGAATTTACGACTATAAAAACAACGCTTTCAACAAAACTTGGTTATAAAGGCATAACACAAGGCAAACTTACAAAGCAATGGCAGCAGGATAATCGGTCGTTTTTCCAGTTTGAAACAGACAAGGCTATTAGAGCCATTCCAACTTGGATGTCTGTTCCTTTTACTGCAATTTCAATAGATAATAAAAAGGTGGCACTTAATGTTTATACACCTAGAAAAAATCAAGCATCCCAAGTCAATCTTAAAGCAATGGATGACACTTTAAATTGGTTTAACGAAATTGGGCTACCTTATAGTGGAAGTCAGTTAAATATAATTGCCGCACCGGATTTTGGTCCTACAGGATATGCACTTCCTCAGATTATGTTAATTAGTGACAGTGTTGGTTTTAGAGCGCAACCGAGTGAAAATGCTGGTTTTGATCAAAGGTATAGAAGAGCTGTTCATGAAACGGCCCATCAATGGTTTGGCCATCAAGTTGGCAATGGCGTATATGAAGATAACGCATTTCTAATAGAATCAATGGCTAAATATGTGGAGCTAGTATTGATTGAAAAGCATTATGGCGTACAGGCTATGCAGTCACTTGTTGAATATGAAACCACACGATATAAAAATGCCAAAAGAAATAATATTCAGGCACCGATTGCATTAGTTGATGCGACACAAAACCATGACCAATACTCTCGTGCAACTATGGTGTTTTTCGAGCTTAGGAAAGTATTAGGTGATGAGGTTATCACTGAAGCTATCAATCAATTATTTACCGAGCATGCTTATCCGCTTAACCCTGCAACTTCTATGGATTTTGTAAGAAAATTAAAGCAAGTTGCTAATAAGTACCATGAATTAAAAAATAGTAATATTATTGATACGTTATTACTTCAGCCTGTTTAAGAAATCAAAGTCAGTCTTTATAAAAAGTTGAATTCCAGACTGACTTTGTATTTTTAACTATTCAAATTAACAATGACGCGACCTTGAATTTTACCATCAAGAAGTTGCTCAGCAGTTTCAATAACTTGATCTAATGTGATCTCTTTTGCGATATCAGCAATGACAGCAGGCTCTAATAAATCAGATAATCGCTGCCATGCTTCAATTCGATCTTCTATTGGACGCATAACACTGTCTATTCCAGCAAGTGTTATGCCTCTTAAAATGAATGGTGCAACACTCGCTGGAAAATCCATACCTTGCGCTAAACCACACGCTGCAACCGTACCGCCATATTTAAGACCTGCACATATATTGGCTAGTGTATGGCTACCGATGGAATCAATAGCTCCTGCCCACTGCTCTTTTGCAAGAGGTCGCCCGGCTTGATTTAGCGTATTTCGATCAATGACTTCATTCGCACCCAAGTGTTTTAGGTACTGTGACTGCTCTACTCTGCCGGTTGATGCTGTCACTTGATATCCAAGCTTTGATAAAATAGAGATTGCAAAACTTCCCACACCACCATTAGCACCTGTTACTAATATATTACCTTGCTCTGGTGTTACACCATTTTTTTCAAGTGCCATTACACATAACATAGCCGTATACCCAGCAGTGCCGATTGCCATTGTTTGTTTAGGACTTAAGTTTTCAGGCACTTTGATTAACCATTCACTTTTTAATCGTGCTGTTTGCGCTAAACCGCCACAATGTACTTCACCAACACCAAATCCATTCAGTAGAACAGTATCACCAATATTAAATTTATCACTATCTGTATGTTCAACTAGTCCAACAAGATCAATACCTGGGATCATAGGAAATTTTCGAACAACTGGCCCTTTACCTGTTATTGCTAAAGCATCTTTATAATTGAGTGTGCTATATAGCACTTTTACGGTTACATCTCCCTCACCCAGCATTGTTTCATTAATATTTGTTAGTTTAGCTTGATAATTATCTGCAGATTTTTCTATTAAAATACCTTTGAACATAAGAACCTCGTTAATATAGACCGATCGTTTATTAAATAATGTAAAAATAGCCGAACACCTAATAAAATTAATATGTTCAGCTTATATAATTAAATGTGTTATTTGGTTTTGATACCAGATACAAAGTGTTTTAAATAACTATCTAAAGCTTGTGTCGATTGCATCAATTTTGCGCGAGTTACCGCACCTTCCCAGCCAATCCAGAAATACTCAGCCAATGCATAACAATCCAGTTCAGGCTTTATTGCTTTAGTTGCTTGTGCTTCTAATAAACACTGGGCTAGTTTTTCTTGCCAAGATACAAAAATGTCTATCAATAGTTCACGATAACTTAATGGTAAAACATCGACTTCTTGGCCAAGATTACCCACTAAACAACCTCGTTTAAAGCGATGTTTTGTCATACCACTTTTTGCATCTTCAACAAATAACTCTAATCGTTGTAATGGTGGCATTGACTGATCTAGTAAATACTTATCTAACTTTTTGGCAAAGTAGTTTGAATAACTTTTAATAACAGCTATTCCAAATGTCTCTTTACTATCAAAATAATGATAAAACGACCCTTTGGGTACATTAATCTGTTTGATAATCGCATCAATACCGGTAGAGGCAAAACCATTTTCTGTGAGATTAATAAGCCCACTTTGGATCAGCTCTGCTCTGGTATCTTCATTTTCCCGCACAGTTTTAGGCGGTCTACCACGACGTGGCTTTGTACTTTGTATACTCATAGAACCATTATAGACCGATCGTTTATTTAATATCAATGTCTCTTTCGAATTTACTATTGAATCAAAAACAGAAGCCATGCTAAGTGTAAAGTAAAACGATTATATTTCTGCTGTTGATGGTTGTTTATCTGTACAAATAGCAACTAATGCAAAAATCAAAAAAGTTGATGAGCATAATTGTTTTGAAGTATATTTATAACGATACTAAATAATTACCAACATAAACTTATTAATAATACTAAACTCTATTTTCTAAGGAATTATATATGGACATATTAACTAAATCTGATGATGAGATTTTACAAATAGCAGAACCTATTTGGGATGATATTATACAAGGAGCCAATAATAAAGATTGGGACTTATTTTCAAAATATATGCCTGAAGATGAGATAAATTCACAAGCCAAAAATGATATAGAA
>Ga0105356_10007258_pt1 | contig 10205 bp, 8 predicted proteins | sample GOMGulsemesocosm_3_FD_83502 | JGI IMG/M metagenome (GOLD analysis project Ga0105356, IMG submission 83502) | Methane-oxidizing microbial communities from mesocosms in the Gulf of Mexico - GOM9D Gulf of Mexico | ecosystem: Environmental > Aquatic > Marine > Cold seeps | place: Gulf of Mexico...
CCAGGTAATTACCTTGAACTAACTAGCGGCCAACATAATAACTTAACACCTATTGAGTATTTTTCGACTTTCTCTTGTGTAGATTAATCCATCTATCAAGATTACAATAAATTAACTATGGCTGAAATCACTGAAGAATTCACACGATTAATCAGTAATAGTATTAATTTACACGCAGTATCTGACGCTCCTGTTGCAGCCTTATTAAGTGGAGGCCTAGACTCTTCGCTTATCTCTGTATTAGCCAGAAGAGCACTACCTGATTTAGCCCTATATCATGCAGATATAGTAGGTCAACAAAGTGAAAAAGTGCACGCTGAAATAGTAGCAAAACACCTTAACTTACCTTTTATAAGTCAAGCAGTCGATAAATATGCTTATGCCGATAGCTTAGTTAAGACAACGTTTTACCATGAGTTTCCATCTTCATATCATGCCAATGATGTGCCTTTTCAATTAATTGCAAAACGCGCCAGTAAAGATGGCATAAAAGTATTATTAACGGGTGAAGGTGCCGATGAATTATTTCTTGGCTATAACAAGGCATCAAATGACATATTAAGTGACCGCATACAGGCTATTCTTAGCCAAGTACCAGGTTTAGCTAAAATAAACAATAAAATAGAAAGCTTAATTAAACCTAATTTTGAATCAACTGTATTAGCCAACTTAGCTACCCGAGGCCACGCCCATTTACTTCATGAAAAAGCCCAGCAAGCTTATAGTTTTATTGATGACCCAGTTGAAAAAAATGCATTAATACAAAGCCAAATTTATTTAAAAGCGCATCTAAACTCATTATTACAAAGAAATGATCGCATGGGCATGATGCATTGTTTAGAAAGTCGTATCCCATTTTTAGAAAACGAAGTTGTCAAATTCGCACTAAATTTACCCATAAAGTTCAAGCGTCCACATTCGCTATATGCACTACTAAAAACCCATAGGCAACGTACTAATAAACTTGTGGTGAGAAATGCAGCCCATGGTTTAATACCACAAAGCATTATAAATCGTAAAAAAGTCGGATTCCCTATTTCACCCACTGACTACCTCACTTTACAATCAAGCTTTTTTAACAATGGTTTCATACAGCAAAACTTATCTTTAGCAGCAAAAGATATGGCGTTAATATTTGCGAACTTACCCAATAACTTACGCTGGAAGTTTTTCTCAACTGAATTATTTGGCCGTATATTTTTTATGAACGAAAATCATGAAACATTAAAAGAACAAATTTGTAGTTATTTAAGATAGATAATAAGAGTAACCTATAGAAATGATTCAGTAACTACAAGCCCTTAATCCACTGAGTTAATAAAGCTCCATTCCATAAATAGAGTACAACTCTCTAAGTTAAAAAGCAGTCACCCCCGAAGTCTCTTATCGGGGGATCTCTGGCACCCAGGTAAAATCAAAAATAAGACCCTGTTACAAGATTTTTGTTCTCGGCAAAACCTAAATACCTATATCCTGCAGGCAAAGCTACTGACAAGCTTAATCCCAATCAAAGGTCTGATCTATTCCGTTAAATAAGTCTTGATTAGGTTGTTTATAATACTGTTTTAAATTTTGGTAAACCTCATCAGAAACAGCGCTTTTTTTATGTCCTGTATTAATAGGTTTTAAATTAGGGATTTCATATCCAGTATCAATATCTAAAAATGAATAAACACGCTTTAAGGTAGATTCTGAATGCTTAAAAAAATCATCACTATTAATTATTAATAATTGTTCTGGACTAAAGTACTTTAGATATTCTTGTATCTGCAGCCAATATAATCCCCTCGTTTGATATGAATATTTTCTAAAAGCGGGATCTTTATAATCTTTATTTTTAATTGCAGGTCTAAGCCTATCTCTTTCAAATGCAAAAGCATCTTTAATAGGTAAAGATTCGCCGCCATAATCTTTAACATGAAAATAATGAGATATTGCACGCTCTACTGGGTTACGTAATAATATAATTATTTTACTATTCGGTAATGATTTATGAATACGCTCGGCAACAAGTGGGTGATATAAGTAAAAAGGACTTGCATCCAAACAAACATCTTTTTCTTTTAAATTATAAGTAAATGGAAAATGCGCTTGATACCAAATTTCTCCTTTTTTATAGGTATCTAAATTTTCAATCAAGCTACCATCAAAATAATGTAGCTCTTTACCAAAAGAAGACTTAACCTGCGGATGTTGAATTAAGTAATGGTATAAACTAGAAGTTCCCGACTTTTGAGCACCTACAATAATGCAATTGGCCATGCCTCTATATTTAGCGGTTATATGTCTAAATGCCCATTCGGTACAAAAGAAAGGAAAAAACTTACCTTGTGCGCCTGCATTTAATCGCAACCAATCATATTCATTGCGTAATTTACTAAATATATTATTTTTATTTGGCACTTATTTATCACTTATTTATGTTGATACTGAATTTTAAACATATATATAACGAATTAACATAATTAGTGATAAAAACCCTGAGTGATTAGTGGTTACTGCCCGCTTTTGAATAAATTAATTTATTAACGTAATACAGAGCCACTAGGTTTTTAAGGGCCATTATCACACTGGTGATAATAGCAGCAGCCATCAAACCAAAGTCAGGAATAAATACTAGTAAGGCAATGATATTAATACTTGTTAAAATTAATGCATTTTTACGATGAAGCTTTTCATAACCTGACATAATTAACATAGATACCACAGAGCCTGTAGCTAAATTAAACCACTGACCAATCACAAGAACCTTTACGATTATTGCAGCCTCAATGTAGTTTTGACCAAAATACGTTAATACATATTCTATACCGATAAAAATAACCAAAACACCTATAGTTGCAATTACTATTAATCCTTTAGTGACACTTAATGCTAAGTGTTTAAATTCAATTAATTTTTGTTTTTGATATAACTTTGCATATTTAGCCGCTGTCATCGTATTCACGACTATTAATGGGTAACTCAACAATAGTGATAACTTAAGCGCTAAAGAAAAAATTGCCAACGCTTCAAGAGATACATAACGAGCTACGATTAAAGTACTTAGTTGCTGAGTAATTAATGCAGCTAAAGAAATCACAAATAGACGACGGCTTACAATAGAAATTTCACTAAGTTCTTTTTTTACTTCGCTCACAGCTTGCTGTTTATTAACTTTTAAATCAGAACCAAATTTTATAGTTACTAATATAAAGCTTACAATAGCTGCTAAAGTTGCTGAATAAGTAAAATAAGCTAAAGCTTGGGTTGCCGACCTAATAGGAAAAATAAATAATAAGAAAAGCACTATCGTAAAAGTAATAAAACCAGTGAGTACTAGTGAGCTAGTTGCATGCTGTCTACCTTTCAGTGCACTGCTGTTTATTAATAAAATCGTTTGCAATATAGTTAAAATAGCAATTAAAGAAGCTATCTTTTCAGGTAGTATTTGATTAATGATTTCACTAGAAAATAAAGGTAAAAATAGATAAACCATTAAAGCGGCTAAACATGAACTAATAAATGAATAGAAGAGTATTGACCAATATAAGTTACCTGAGTGTTCCTTTTTGTTTTTTGCAATAAACCTTACGGTTACTTGCTCTAGGCCTTGTGTTGCAAGCACTGTTGAAAACAATAAAAAGCTCATTGCAAGAGAAAATAAACCAAATTGATTAGCTGGTAATTGCTTCGCTAATAAAAAATAAAATAGTAAAGATAAAACCGCTGTTAACAGTTTTAAACCTAATAAAAAACTACTCTTACTTAAAAATTTAATGAAAGAAACTTGCATTAATTAACTACTCTTAAAGCCAATTATTTAAACCATTTAGATAATATATTTTTGCCTAACAATTCATCTAAACCTTCTAGTTCTTTATAAAAATAATCATCTAAAAACTGCTTTGTATTCGAATTTATTCTTTCTGTTTTTTTTAAAACCAAAGGATTAATCAAACGATAGGAAAAATCAAAAGCTCTAGTTATTAAGCTCCTTTTAACATTTAGCTTAGAGCCAACATTTAAAAAGTGATTTAAATATTGGGCATTTCCTTTACTTCTAAATAACCGAGTTTTAAACAAGTGTAATGATACAAACCTAGGAATACGTGCTTTATTTTCATGTAAACTTAGCGCTTCTTTCGGCAATTTATTAAAATCTAAATCTAAAAATTCACAAACCTCTTTCAGTACACTTTCTTTATTAGATATAAAGTCTTCAAATAAAATCACTTTAATTTGCTCTTTAGGTATGTGATTAAAAACTGCTTTTAATTGTCTTAAATAACCACTGCGATCTAACAAGTTATGGGGAAAATACTTTAAGGTATCTTCAAAACTAAACATCGCTCTACCAGCTTTTACCATATGCCAATAATGAGAATATACTCTCGCCGTAGGTTGGCGTAACATAATAAGCAATTTTATTTTTTTTACTTTGTAAAGCTATACGCTGTGCTGCAGACTCTGATGCTAAATAAGTAGTAGAGTCTTCACCTTTTAATTGTTTTTTTGTAGCAGATGCAAACTTAGTTGAATACCATTGCCAATATTGATTTGGTGATTTAATCAAATCATGCGAATGCCATTCACCTTCCTCAAACACATTAAAATCAGGATGCTGAACAAGGCTATCCATATCAAAAAAGTGCAGTTCTTCATCTGGTATAAATACATCTGGATGTTGCCCTAACATAGCATGCAAAGTGGTAGTGCCCGATTTCATAGCACCACTTATAATAAAATCAGGTAAGGTAATATTGTGAGGCGCACGCCATGTCATTGGAATTTATCCTAAGAATTTAAAACTTCCTGAGTTTATCATGTAAAACGATTATTTAGCTATTTACAGTTATACCTCTAGCAATCAATTTTATTAATAAGTATTCACTTACAATTTAAATATTTGATTTAAATGTAAAACCATGTACCTTTATTGCAATTTCTATAATATGATAAGGATTATTAATATGTTTATAAAAAGTAAAATAGGACTTTTGCTACTTTTAAGCTTAGGTTTATCATTTCAATCTAGCTTTGCAGCCGAAAAAATACTTTGGTATTTACCAAACGCTAATGACGATTCTTCTGTCGACTCATTTATCCGCATAATAAATAATGAAAATACATCTGCTTTAGTTACAGTATCTGGTTCAACAGAAAATGGCGATGCAGGCCAAAGCGACATTACTTTTACGATTCAGCCTAACGAAACTAAAAGTCTCAGAGTAATCGAATTACAAAATGGGAGTGTTACTAAGGGGTTAACTGGCCAATTTGGCGATGGTAATGGACCATGGAAATTTACGATAAATAGTCCCCTAAATTTTGACCTATATGCATATATACGTTCTTCAAAAGGATACATCACTAAATTAAACGATACGATCACTAAGAAAGGTAATCAGTTTCACATACCAATATTTAACCCTGGTTCAAACTTAACTAAGGTTAGTTACCTTCGTATCTCTAATAATGAAGCAAACGCAAGTCAAATCCAAATTACAGGTACAGATGAAGATGGTCAAACTAAGGGCCCTATCAGTGCGTCTATCGCTGCAAACAGTACCTTAGTAATCACCTCTCAAGATCTTGAAGCAGGTAACGATACAAAAGGCTTAAGTGGGGGATTAGGAAATGGCACTGGAAAATGGCAATTAAAAGTCACTTCAGATGATGCGATTACACTTGTTAATTTGCTTTCAGGTCCTGATGGCTTTATGACTAACATGTCGGCAGAAGCAACTTCTATGGCTGATTTTAAAATTAGCTCAACAGCTTATGAAAATGGCTCTGTAATTCCCAAAACTCATGCATGTACCACTAAAGGCGGGAATAACCTTTCACCGCAACTACAATGGATTAATGCACCAGCAGCAACAAATAGCTTTGCAGTTATTATGGACGACGAAATATCACCTTGTGGCACAGGTGATAGTGCATGCTCACATTGGAATGTCGTTAATATCCCCTTAGCAAAAACAGAATTTTCACAAGGTGAAAGTTTAAGTGCATCTATGTTAGAAAACGCCGATAAATACTATGGTCCTTGCCCGCCAAGCAATCATTCATATAACATTACGGTTTATGCATTAGATTCAGACATGCCAATATTAGACGCTAATGACTTAGGTGAGTACGGATTAACCCGCAGTAAATTTAGCACTAATTACAGTCAATATATATTGGCAAAAGACACACTTAATGGCCAGTATAAATAATTGCCATAAACAAAAACCCTACAACTTGTCATTTCCGAGTTTAAGAGTTTAATAGTTTAATACCGAGATTTACAACAGTTAAGCCAAAACCTATCCTACAATATTATATTTATTTTGTGGATTGAGTTTTAGCTTAACTTGTTTAAATATTTAATCTTACAGGTGCTCAAGATTTGTTAATTAATACTTCTACTTAACCCAACCAAACAGCACTTCGCGCATATATTTTATTTTCGGATATGTATCGTATAGCTTATTAGATCCCTCACCATTAAAAGGAATATCCAATAAATCAGGCGCATTCGCTTTTATAATTTCACGAATTAATCTATGCGGTGGTAATCTATCTTTAATATCAGCAGCTAACGACAGCGCCATAAAAGCCCTATTATTCATTGGTGGCACTTGCTCTATAACCCCTTCTCTATAAGTTAACCCACAAGAACCCCATACACCTAATCGATGCTCCCAGTAAACCATATCGAGCACATTAAAGGATAAATTTACAGGGAGTTCTTTCAACCAATAATCAAAACCTTGCGCTGCGATAGGGTTATTTTTAAAGCCTGTATATTTAGCTAATAACTTGCCTGTAGGTTTACGCATTTTTTTACCATAAGGATAATAATTACAACGTGCTATTTCTGACACTGAACCTGGTAAATGAGTACCTGCATCAATAGCGAGTGCAAAAGCAAAAATATTACGCCTTGATCGGTCGTAATACATTCCGCCTACATTTTCATTTAAAACTGTTATTATTTTCTCTTCTGTTTTCATGCCTAATTTTTTTTGAGTAAATTGATGATCTAACTGATAGGTTTGTGCAATTTTTGTAGCTGTATCAATTTCATATTGGGGTGTAAAATCTGAAACAGTGGTGAAAAAATTAATATTATCTTTTTTAGCTAACGCACAAGAAAATAACATTCTAGAATCATAACCACCAGTGAGTGATAAGGTGCATTTGTTACGTAAAGTAAGTGCTTTTACTGTGCCTTTTAATAGTTCATTCATTTGACTAACGATAAAGCTTAATTCTGCTTGCGGTCTCTTTTTGTTATTTTCTTTTGGCCAAAATCGATTACTTGTTAGCGATGTTAACTCTAAATAATGATTAGGTATTAATTGTTTAACATTATCATAAGGCACAACATTGATTGGCCAACTGCTCGAATTTTTAAATTGCTCAAACTCGCCAAACAAAACAGTATTCTTACATGTGACACCTAAATATGCCAATAAAGCAGGTTGCGAAGCAATAATAGGTCTATGCTTGGTATTTACACGTGAATTAGTACTATAAAATACAGGTTTTAATCCCGCGGCATCATGATAAATACGAATTTCATCAGCTATCATTGCAATTAATACAAAACGCCCGCCTGAGTCATACAAATTACTTTCTAAAGCATCAAAACCGACTTTATTATCACTTTCATCGATAATAGCTTTAGCAATCTTATATACGATATCATTCAGAATCTGTTCATTGTTTTGCTCAGGCTGATAAGGGTTAATTATTGAACCTAAACAAATAAGCCTTACGACTCCCTTAAACCTGTCAGTAATATTTAGTTTTGGGTGGCAGTGTAATGTCGCATTGTTTAACAAGTTAGTTACTTGCCAACCATTAAATAAAGGCGGCATTAAGTTTTGGTTGGTTGCTGAGTCGCAAATAAAGAATTGTTTAACAAATTTATAATCTGCTAGGTTCATATATACAAGTAACGCCTAAATTTGTAGTTGTGATTATATGTAAGACTGGATTGTAAGCTACAACTCTTCATCAGAAAGCATTATTGTATCACCAAAAATAACCACCAAACAATCACAATTAACTAGGCCCCATACAGATGAATCTGAATGAACCTAATCTTTTAAATGGCAGTAAGTTCGTATATTCAATATCTTAATGTTTATACTTCTTCATCTTATTACCATAAAAAAAGCGAGCATAAGCTCGCTTTTAAACTTTTAAATATAAAAATTTATATTAGAAAGTTACATTTTTATCCGTACCTAACTGACCGTAAGTACCGATAGTTACACGGCTTTCAGAAAGTGTAGTTGGGTGCTTAACTTTGAAACCAGCAAATGCAGAGATGCTAGTTTTTGGTGCATTGATAGTTACTTCAATTGCAACTTTACCACTAGTAGCAGCAGTTCTTGTTAGCACGTCAGCTTTAATTGCATCAGTAACCATGTTGTCAAGGTTAGTTAGACCAGGAGAGATTTGCTGTCCATTCATAGCAAGTGTAGTCCAAGTAGTCTCACCTTCAAGTAGGTATCTAACTAAAATTTCACCAGCTAAAGTACCAGTGTGTTGTACATTTAGAATTGGGAAAGTATTAGCACCGAAAGGCATGTATGGCACTGTAAATGTAGAGCCATTTAATGTCCATGCACCGGCAGCATCATCAGTTTTAACAACTTTAGTTTTTGCACCAGCAACATCAGTGTACGCAATAGTTGTATCAACTGTGAAAGTTTGAGTTGGTAAAACTGGAGCTGTAGAAACACCGTTACCTAAAACAGTGAAAGTAGCTGTATGCGCTTCAACATTATTACCACCACCATCTGTAGCTGTAACTGTAATTTCAGTAGCTGCAGAATTGATTACGCTAGTAAATGTATCATCAGTAGCACCCGCCATACCAAATGCAGCAGCTAGTTCAGCAGCATCGATACCTGCAGTACCATCAGATTCCATCCAATCAAACTTACCTTTGATTACATGAGTTGCACCAGTATAATTCGCGTCATTAACTGCAGCTACGGCTTCTGTAGGAGTTAATACGATAGTATCTGTAAGTGGACCTACAGTAAACTGCTTACGAGCATTGTTTACATCAATAATACCATCAGCTGCAGTAGTTGTTGTACTTGCGAATTGCGCAGTTACCGTTACCGCTGTATCAGTGTTTCCACCAGCTACAGTTTCTTGGTCAATATTTAAGTTAGTAGATGTTTTAGCTGAATAAGTAACATCAATATCACCAGTTGCATCAGTTACAGTTGATGTAGTAAGCGTCATACCAGCAAGAGTGAAAACACCATCAGCATAAGCACCGCCTAAACCATCAGTGTAAGTTACGCCATCAGTGCCGCCATCAGTTTGCGCTGTGATACGGAAAGTTACTGAACTTGTAGTTGTAGATAACAAACCAAAAGTAACAGCATCATCTGCAGCATCACCAGCACCAGCTGCTGCACCATCACTACCTAGTAAAACACCTGTTAGTGCAGGTACTGATGTAGCTAAATCAAAGCTTGCACCTGAAACTGTAAATGTAACTGTATCACCAACAGTGTACTCAGCATTCACAGTAACTAAAGCGTTTGGTACAGTAACACTTGCTGCGCCAACAGAACCTTCTTGAGAAGCAACTACACCTGTAATTGCAGTTGTTGCTGCATTAGCATTTAAAGTTACTAATGTAATAGCCGCAGCTAAAAGACTTTTTTTAAACATTTTATTTTCCTTTGTTTCATGAAACTTGAGCGAAATAATGCACTCAAAATTTATTTTTAATTGTAATTAATTTAAAGCTCAGCTTTATGAAAGCGTAACCTTGTATAATACAATTAGGCTTAGGCCGTCGCCTAAGCGACTTCTAACGATGAATAAGTTTAATCTGCTAAGTTGCTTTGTCAACAAAATTAACATTTTTCATACTAAATATATACAAAGCACTCCGAACTGTTCGTTTTTCATGCAATCTATTCAATATAAACTTAATCAAACTAACGTTACCTAAAATTCATTAGCAATTCAAGCTTTAACAATATAAATCTGTACATAAAAGCATGATTTATTGATTCAATTTAAGATTGTTAAAACCAGATGAAAATTTTTCAACTATTGCTTCCCATTCATCTACTGATTCAATAACTCTTGGCGTCACCATTACAACCAATTCAGTTTTATCTCCCGTATCATTGGTTGAATTAAATAAACTACCTATTATTGGTATGCTAGAAAAAAATGGTACGCTAGTA
>Ga0105356_10007261_pt1 | contig 10202 bp, 8 predicted proteins | sample GOMGulsemesocosm_3_FD_83502 | JGI IMG/M metagenome (GOLD analysis project Ga0105356, IMG submission 83502) | Methane-oxidizing microbial communities from mesocosms in the Gulf of Mexico - GOM9D Gulf of Mexico | ecosystem: Environmental > Aquatic > Marine > Cold seeps | place: Gulf of Mexico...
AGAATTGTAAATGGTGTTTCTTTATATAGAGAAGTTGATGGTGTGACTAGTGAAGGGATTGAGTTTGATGTGACAGGTAATGTATCTGATAATCTTACCTTAAATTTTGGTATTGCAAATTTTGAAGCAAAAAGTGCTGATGATACAAAATATAATACTAAATCAGCTAGAACAACTGCAAATCTATCTACGAGATATAAAATGAATGAATTTACTTTTGGAGCAGGGGCTGATTACCAAAGTAAAATTTATACAGAGGATGCAACACATGGAACTATTACACAAGATGCATATGTATTATTTAATGCAATGGCTAGTTATAAAATAAGTGATAGTTTAAAAGCCCAAGTGAATATTGAAAACCTTTTTGATAAGACTTATTATGAAGGTATCGGTTCAAATAGTATGGTTTATGGTAGTCCTAGAACATTTAGTGCTACATTAAAATACTCATTTTAATTTATAAAGAGACTTGGGTCTCTTTATATTTAAATAAAATTTAATATTAATTATGATAATCACTATTAAATTTAATAAAACTTCTACTATAATTCAAAATGCCAAAAGATGAATACAAAAACTTAACAATTCTATATGTTGAAGATGAAGATCTCATTCGGATGAATGCGTTATCTTATTTAAAAAGACTCTTTAATAATGTTTATGAAGCAAGTAATGCAAATGATGCTATTAATATTATAAAAGAAAATAAACCACATATCGTAATAACTGATATCAAAATGCCTAAAATTAATGGTCTAGATATGATTAGAACGATAAGAGAATATGATAAAAAAATAAAATTTATTGTTTTAAGTGCTTTTACAGATACTAAATATCTTTTAGATGCGATTGATTTAGGTTTGGTTAAGTATCTTACAAAACCAATCAAACACGAAACTTTATATCCCCTTTTATTAAAATGTGCAAAAGATATCTTTCAGGATAAGGATAGTAAAAAATATATATCTAAAGATTGCTATTTCGATAATGTTAATGAAAATCTTATTAGTCAAGACGAAGTTATTAATATAACGAAAACTGAACTATTATTTTTAAAACTTCTCATAAAGAATCACCCTCGCTCTGTTACATATGAAGAACTACAAAATAATATATGGTACGATGAATATATGAGTGAAAATGCTATTCGACTTTTAGTGAGAGATTTTCGAAAAAAATTACCTTTAAAAGCTATAAAAAATATCTCTAAGATAGGTTATAAGATAGATCTTTTTTAATGCGTTATATTGTAATCATATTTGTATTAGCCATGAACCTTTATTCAGAAGACTTTTTCCGTTCTGTGATAAAAGATATTGAAATTTCTAAAGACTTTAAAACGTATAAAGAAGCTCAAATAAGTGATTATAAAAGTACAGAAAAAACTAAACAAATCTCTTTAAAATTACGTTTTAATAAAAAAAAGTTAGAAAATGAAACATATTATCTAATAGTTATCTCTGATGTAGCTTCTCTTATTTCAACTAATGCTGAATATACTAGAAAAAATAATATTCTAACAATAAAATTAGATAAAGAAAATAGTAAAGAACTCTATTTTAATTATAAGTATAAACAAGCAAAAAAATTAGAATTTCGGTGTGATGTTATTGATGAATTTGAATATAAATATATGTTACCCCATGAAGGTATTTTATATGGTCTAGCATATGGCATTATATTTTGTGCCTTTTTATATTATTTGATCATATTCTTTTCTACGCGAAAACTAGCCTTTTTATATTATTCATTTATGCAATTATTTGTCTTGTTATCTCTTATAGGTTTTACTTACGTTAGCTTTTTATCTTATCCTAACCAGGAGCATGTATTTACTCAATCAATAATTGATGTTTTTGAAACACTGGCTTTTACTTTTACGGCATTATTTGCAAAAGAGATATTAAATACAAAAAAAGTAATGCCATTTATAAATTTACTATTTAATATGTTTATCGTACTAAGTTTTATTGATATATTGGGGATAGCTCTTTTTAAGTATTCAATTTTATATGATTATATGTCATTTGAAGTAGGATTTTTATTACCTGTTATAGCAGGGGTAATTGCCATTTATAAAAAGGTAGATTATGCTTTTATTTATACTCTAGGATGGTCATTGATGCTTTTTGTAGTATATTTATCAGAAAAATTTATTATTACAATAAGTAGTATATATACGATTCATATGGTAACTCCATTAGAGTCATTAATTTTCAGTTTTGCTTTGGGTTTGATGTTGAAAAAAATAGTAAATGAAAAGAATGAAAAAGAAAAGTTCTTAATACATAAAAGTAAGTTAGCAGCAATGGGTGAGATGATAAATAACATCGCACATCAGTGGAAACAACCTTTAACTCATCTTGGTTATATAAATATGAATTTACAGCTAGCTTCTACGGATGAAGTGTTTGATAAAGTATATTTGAACAAGAAAATTATTGAATCAAATGAACAAATAGATTTTATGACAAATACAATTGATAATTTTAGAGACTTTTATAAACCAGCGAAAGAAAAAGAGGTTTTTTTAATTTCAAAAGCAGTTAAAAAATCTATAGATATCATGCGTCCTCTTTTAAAAATCCATGATATTACTTTAACTTTGGAGTTGAAAAAAGATTCAACACTTACTTCATATGAAAATGAGTACTCCCAAGTTATATTAAATCTTATAAGTAATGCTAAAGATGAACTTGTAGATCGTAATATAGAGAATCCAACAGTTACTATAAGCATTGACTCATTTAAAGGTAAAAGTATTACAACCGTTGTTGATAATGCAGGGGGTATAAAAGAAGATAAATTAGAAAAGGTATTTGAACCATATTTTACTACAAAAGATTCAGGAAGTGGAATAGGACTTTATATGTCTAAAACTATTATTGATTCACATTTTAAGGGTGAATTAAAAGCAAAAAATACGAAGGAAGGAGCTTCTTTTAGTATAGTAATTTAATATATATGAAGAAAATTATTAGAAAAATTACAAAGAGTATATAAGATAAAGAAAGAGAATGTTTTTTCGTCTTTTTCTTTATTGTAATTTGTTTAGGTATTTCTTTATGGTTGTCACTAAATAGCTTTTCATAAATAATACTATTCTGTATATCTTTATCTAGCCACTCTTCAAATACTTCTTTTTGCCCTTTTGGAAAACCTTCTTTTTGACAATCATGCCAGTAACGTGCAGCATTTCTAATTTTATTTTCTTGTGTCATACCAGAATTAGGCGCTTTCTTTTATCATTCTTATGATTTTATCGGTATTTCTTTTACTAATATATATAGTTAGTAGTATTAATAGTAAAGTAATACTAATTAAAACTATATAAGCTAAGCTCCAGCTATTTTTTGAATCTATTGCTTTTGAAAGCTCCTTTTTTTCAGTTTCTTTATTGTTCTTTGATACTATATAACCTGCAATAGGTGCGATCCCTTCTTGTACTAACTGATGTCCTGGACCTCCATCTAATACCACTTGATATGGTACAGTTGGTATAGGAATTGTCAATTCACCAACATTAGGAAGTCTTTTTTGAAAAAGAATATCTCCACTATTAAGGGCTTCTATTCTGACCATTGCATCTACTGCATTTTGACCAGTACTGAATTGTCCTATAATTGTGATTGTATCATCTTCATTATCGATCAAATTCATAATCAATGTATGTGCATAGAGATTTGTGAGTACAAATAAACCTATAATTGTTAGTATTTTTTTCATTCTATATCCTTTATAAGTCTTTTGACCAAAATTTTTGTACTTGTGCATTTTTATAAGGGAGAATAAAACCTACTATAAGTAATAATATTCCAAATATAAGTAGTCCTATATCAATACTTATTATTTGTATCAAAGCTTTTTCCCATAATAATGTTGGTGAAAAATCACTATTTATATAGTGTAATATAGGAGATAGTATAAATAATACTCCTGCAATTTTGAGGAACTCTTTAGCTGCTTGATAAGAGTTGATTCTATAAAAAGACCAAGTAAGTGTCGCTAACCAAGACACAAAAAATATTCCTTCTTGCCAAACAAATCTATCTTTTAAATCAAAAGGCAAAATCCATTGCATTGCAAATATAAGTCCTGTTGCTGGTAATACTCCTATCATAATACTTAATGATAATTTTGCCATCCAGTGATAAAATGGTATATTTTTTGGAAATTTTTTAGCCTTTTTCTCAATCCATAATAAAACACCAAAACCTAAACCAAAAGTTGCAACACACATAACACTTGCCAAAAACAATCTAGTAATAGTATCAACTCCAAATAATAAATGTAAAAAATATGCACTATCTAAAAACAATCCAGACCAATGCTTATCCATCACCTTATGTTGCATAATTAACTCACCATTTACTGCACCTAATGTGATACTTGGTTTATTTGATATCCCATTTAAAAAAGGCATATATGGATTATATCCTTCGATTTTTACTCTTGCTGTTGTATCTTTCCAATTTACAAGTGTAATTTTTTGAAAATTAATTTCAGGATTTATCTCTTTTGCTTTTTGTACAAGATCACCTATTGGTAACATTTTTGCTGTAATATTTTCTTTTTTTACACTTTGAATTTCAGGAAATAGTACAGGTGAAGTAAGATCAAAAATATTATATGTTTGTCCTTTTGTTGCTAAATAGGTCATAGGACCAGAACCTAAATATCCAATATTCATCAATGCACCAGTAAGTGTGATAATAATAAAAGGTGGAAAAACCCATGTTAATATTTTTCTATGTAGTTTGGAGAATCTACTGACTGGTTTTCTTGCTTTATTGTTATATTTTATTCTAATTACTAATATCACTCCACCCACAACTAAAAATAGTCCTCCAACAGCAACAAACCCAAAGATGAGATAGCCTACATCTTTTATTGGTGCCCCATAATGCATACCATTTAGAAAATCTGCTAGTTGTGATTGATCTCCTTCATGGTTGAGTTTTTCTTTTGTGTTAGGATCAAACAATATTGGTTCAACAAACATATGTGAGATTTTTAAAACAGGGTCATGTTGATATCCTGGTAGTGTAATTCTTATATTATTTGTGGGAAAATTTGGATCTGCAATTACTGGATCAATCATCTCTGCATAATTTATTTTTGTAACATCCATATATTCTATATGTCTTGATGGTTTTTCCCAAACTTGAATATAGGGTAATAGCATAGCAAATATTCCAAAAAATACTGCTATATACATTAATAGTGAAAAACTTATTCCCGCTACAACATGTACTCTTTGAAATCTTTGATTGAGTAGTTTATTATTTTCTTTTTCCATATTATCCATCTCGTTAAAATAAAAATGCAATTGAAATTGCGATTAAAAATATAAATGAAGGAACAACTGATCTTAATAGTGCACTCCATTTAGTAGGTGCAACTGAAATCCATAATGCAGCAACAGCCCATGCTAGTGTATTAAGTATTAAAGGAATAGTAATTGATTTTGAGGCTTCTGTTGGTATTAGAAACACAGCAAGAGTCATACCTAGATAGGCTACAAATAACCCACCAAATATTGCACATAGCGTTCTAAATAAACCAATTTTACGACCACTTTTTTCTTTAATAGACAAGTTTTTGTAAAGATTATTAATATACATATAAAATACCTTAATACTGATTTTGAGAATTGTAATCAAATTCTATTTAGTAGTGACTTAATAGAATCTATGACTAGACAAGTAGAGGTAAATATGGTGAGAATTTATATAGTGAAGGACTAAAAAATGTTTTTAGAAAACTTTTGATGATTAAAATAATTTTTCTTGGAGTAAAGACTTGATAAATCAAGTCTTTTTATATTACCAATAGTATTTGAAATTTATTCCCGCAATTCGTTCATCACCCATTTCATAAACTCCTGTTCCAAAATCACTAACTGCATAACTTTTATTAAGTAAATTATTAGCATATACATACAAAGACCAATCATTATGCTCATAACCAACTTTCATATTTACTAAACTATAAGAATCTAGTTTATTTTTGTTAGCAGTGTCTGAATATTGTGCTCCTGTATAGGTTATATTTCCACCTATGAAATATCTGTTATATCTGTAGTTTGTTCCAATATTTGCAGTGATTTTAGGAGTTTTGGGTAAAGTGTTGCCACTATAGTTATCAGTACTATTTACATATTCTCCAAATTCAGCTTTGACATATCCTACATTCGAATATATATCTATTTGATTAGTTACTTGTGCTTTTAAATCAAATTCTATTCCTTTTAATGTACTTGTTCCTGCATTTACAACATTTGTATCATAAGGTGTTGAACTTCCTTCCTCTTCAACTTGTTGGTTTTTCCATTGCGTGTAGAATACATTTGTATTAAAAGTAATTCTGTCATCTAACCATTTAGATTTAAATGATAATTCAATATTATTTGTATATTCTTTATCATATTCACTTGACTTACCCGTAATAGGATTTGTAGACATACCTCCTGGTCTATATCCTTGTGATAAAAGGATTCCTGTATTAATATTTTGATTTACTTTAAAATTGATACCAAGTTTTGGAATAATATTTATTGAATTATTTTTTGCAGTTGCATTATTGCTAAGACCAGCTAATGCACTATCTATTGCAGCATTAAATGCTGGATTACCTGAGTCGACTGTTCTAGTTGCTAAAATACTACTACTATTTTCTCTCTCATCTTTATCTATTCTTAATCCTGTAATCAGAGTTATATTATCCTTAATATAATAATCTGTATTAAAAAAGATTGCGTTATTGGAGTACTCTTCTTTAAGATCCATATCGACTTCAATTGTTGCTCCACTGAACTTTTGATTTTCTATAAATCTTTCATCTGTTCCTTTTCCTTCTGAATGGTATAAACCTATTACTGATTTAGAGTTTTCACCAATATAACTAAATCTAAATTCTTGATCAATAGCATCATTTTTTCTATCAAAAGTAATAGTTGCATCACCCGCTTGTTGATCAAAGTCTCTTAGAATATCAATTTTTTCATCTGTAAAACTAGATATGGACTTGAATGACCATTTATTATTTAAATTATGATTTATCTCTAATGAGTGTGCATAAGCATCTGTATAATAATGTCCATCAGTATTATTTACACTTACTTTATTTTTATCCACAAGCCAGTATCCATCTTGATCTTGATTCATTTTACTAAGTGTTAATAGTACATTTGTATCACTATTGAAATCATAAAGTAATTTTCCTCTTACATTTAAATTGTCTTGTTTATTAAATTCATCACCTCTAAAAGTATCATTTGTTACAAAACCATCAGTATTTCTTTTATCCATTGATATTCTCAATGCTAAGTTATCATTAATAGGACCAGTTTGCATTAGTGATAATTGTTTGGTGTCAGTTCCATAATCAACCTGTATTGCACCATTTGTTTCAAATTCAGGGTCTTTAGTTTTCATTATAAGAGCACCAGCTAAAGAGTTTCTACCTTGTGTTGTAGATTGAGGTCCTTTTAAAACTTCAACTTGCTGCATATCCCATGTCGAAACACTACCTTTTCTTGTTGCATTTGATCCTAAAGAACTTCCATCTACTTCGATGTTAGTCATTCTAGGGCCTATATACTTACCAGCAATACCAGTTGTACTTATTCCCCTTATATTAAAAACTGATTGACCATTTACATTTACATTAGATGTTTGTGTAAATAGATCAAACATGTCATTTAAGTTACTGCTATTATTAAATTCAGTTTCCCCAAATACTTGGATACTTGAAATTGTATCCTGCAGGTTTCGTTCTATCTTATCCCCTGTGATAATTACATCTTCCAATGCAACATTATTTTGATCATTATCTGCCAATAAAATTGTACTTGTAGATAATAATAAACAACAAAGATATGTGCTTAACTTCATTTATAACTCCATAAAATAATTTTGATATCAATAATTAATATTGATTAATTGACGGGAGTATAATATAAACATCTGTCCTCGTTGTGTCTTTTTTTACCATTATTAGATTTTTATTATAAAACAACACCCTTCAGTATTATTTTTTAGAATAATTTCACCTTTTAAGTGTGATTCAACAATTATTTTTGACATATATAATCCAATGCCACTATTGTTATTTTTTGTACTAAAATAAGGATCAAAAATTTTATGTACAATATCTTTATGTATACCTTTAGCATTATCAGAAATCATTATTATATTTTCTTTAGTCTGGAGTTTATTAAGTACTATTTGTATTTCAGGTTGATTGATACTTTTATCAAGTAATGCATCTTTTGCATTATTTATGATATTTAGCAAAACTTGTATAAATTCATTTCTATATGAGTTGATTTTTTCATCTTGTATTATTTTTATATTTAATTTAATTTTTTCATTATGTATTGACTGACCAATAATATTGATTGCTCCATCTATTACTTCACTAATATTAAAAAATTCTTTTTTCTTATTTGGTTGATAAAAACCTTTAAAGTTGTCTAATGTTTCAGACATAAAGTTTATTTGATCTATGGAGTCTTTTGCTATGTCATCTAAATATAGTGAATTAATATCGTTATTTTTTATTGCCATTCGAAGATTAATATTTATAAAAGAAAGATTATTTAATGGTTGGATCCATTGGTGAGCTATATTATTTAACATCTCTCCCATAGAAGCAAGTTTTGTTTGCTGTATCAACATTTTTTCTTTTTGTTTTTTTTCATCCATTGATAGTTTTAGTTTATATGCAAGTGCAAAACTTAAAACTAATGATTCTAAAGGTAATCCAATATGCATAACGTAAAGATCTTGAATATCAAAGATGTTTAACTCTGTAATCAATAAGGATACTAAAACTATTGACCATCCAAAAAAATAAAAACTTGCTACTTTTTGGTTTTCATAAATTGCAATAAGTCCTGTTATTACACATATAGAAACAATCCAATATCTAGGAATATAATTATAAAGTAGTGAGTATTTAAATATAAAAATTGTTACAAAATCTACGATACTTATATAAACTAAAAAGTTGAATATTTTATTTATATATTTCATACTTTTTTTTGTATTTAGAATTTCTTGGGTAAATAATAACATTGCTAAAATACATGCAGTTTCAAAAAAATCCGTAATAATTTGTTGCATAGGAGAGATAAAAGTTTGTGCTTCTAAAATGACATTATAATACAAAATTACAAGTAAAAATATTTGCATTAATGCATAATATAAAAAAGATTTCTCAAAATTATAAAAAAATATGGCAAAATTATATAAAAAAGCACATAGTATGATTCCGTATGCCATTCCATATAAAAGAGACTCTTTTTCTAATATATAATCATAATCAAATTGACTTAACGTATCAAATGAGATTTTTAAAAGTTTTGGTTTCTCAAATTTAAATTTAATTATGATTTCTTCAGGTGAGTTTTTATCTAGTTTAAATATAAGGTTATCAAAGTTTGTTTGATATTTAATATTTGCATTAATAATATTTTTCGTATCACAAATAAATTTTAGGTATTTAGTTTCATTACCAAGAGTTTTTTTATTTATTATAATTTTAACCATGATATCTGAAAATAATTTCTTATTTAAATTATATGATTTTAGATTTATATATTGTATACTATCTTCTGATATATAAGTATTTAATAAAAGTTTCTCTTGGCTATTAATTGCATTTAAATTTAAAATAATACATGAAATAATGAAAAAAATCTTCATTCTTAAATATCAACTAGATTAATTTTATAGCCCACTTTTGCTATATTTTCTAATGCACCATGTGGAAGTTTTTTCCTTAGTTTTTTAATGAGACTTCGTAGTGCATCTTCACTCATGACAGAATCATACCAAACAACATTTTCAATCTCCTGGTAGGTAATAACACGTTTTAAATTAGAACAAAAAAGATTTAAAATATTCATCTCTTTTTGTGTTAATTTTATATTCGTATTTTGGAATTGCAAACTCTTTTTTGTAATATTAAAAACACAGTCTTTCGAAAAGTATATTTTATTAGAATTGTTATTTCTTAAATTATTAGTACACTGTATAAGTGCTGTATTTAGTTCTTCTTGTTTAATTGGTTTCGTTAGATATTTTACTAAATTTAATTCTATTGCTTCTAAAAGATATTTTGTATCCAGAAATGCAGACAAAATTATAATTTGACAAGTTTTATCAAATGTACGTATTTCTTTAATCAAATCA
>Ga0105356_10007262_pt1 | contig 10202 bp, 10 predicted proteins | sample GOMGulsemesocosm_3_FD_83502 | JGI IMG/M metagenome (GOLD analysis project Ga0105356, IMG submission 83502) | Methane-oxidizing microbial communities from mesocosms in the Gulf of Mexico - GOM9D Gulf of Mexico | ecosystem: Environmental > Aquatic > Marine > Cold seeps | place: Gulf of Mexico...
TGCCTTTAATTTCAACCAAAGGAAACTTAATGCCAGAATCACCAATTCGTAAATTGGTGCCCTATGCAGAAAACGCAAAAAAGAGAGGTACAAAAGTGTACCATTTAAATATTGGACAACCAGATATTAAAACTCCGCAAGTTGCGTTAGATGCTATTAAAAATAATACTATCGAAGTATTGTCATATGCTAGATCTGAAGGTTCAGAAGGGTATAGAACCAAGTTGGCTAATTATTACGCAACTAATAATATTTCTGTAACTGCAAATAACATCATTGCGACCACTGGAGGGTCTGAAGCATTGCTATTTACAATTGGAAGTATTACAGATCCAGGAGATGAAATTATTATCCCCGAACCATTTTACGCAAATTACAATGGTTTCTCTACGGCTTCTGGAGTAAAGGTTGTTCCCGTAATCTCAGGAATCGATGACAATTTTGCCTTACCAAAAATTGAAGATTTCGAAAATCTAATCACCGATAAAACAAAAGCAATATTAATTTGTAACCCTGGAAATCCAACTGGATACTTATACTCTAGGGAAGAAATTGAAAAACTAAAACAAATTGTACTAAAACATGATTTGTTTCTAATTGCTGACGAAGTATATCGTGAGTTTGTATATGATGGTTTACAACATCACTCAATTATGAGCGAAGATGGATTGGATCAGCATGCAATTATGATTGATTCTGTTTCTAAGCGTTATAGTATGTGTGGCGCAAGAATTGGATGTATTGTTTCTAGAAATGAAGAATTTACTGCAACTGCAATTAAATTTGCTCAAGCAAGACTGAGTCCACCAACGTACGCGTTGTTAGCCAGTGAAGCTGCCTTAGACACTCCTCAAAGTTATTTTGATGATGTCATTGAAGAATACGTAGAAAGACGAAATACCTTAATTTCTGAATTACAAAAGATTGATGGTGTAAAAGTGGCCAGTCCAAAAGGAGCTTTTTATTGTGTTGTTCAATTGCCAGTTACGGACACTGATGATTTTGCACAATGGATGTTAGAAAAGTTTGATTTAAATGGAGAAACGGTGATGGTGGCTCCAGCAAGTGGATTCTACTCAACCCCTGGTGAAGGAAAAAACCAAGTTAGAATTGCCTACGTTTTAAACAAAACTGACTTAAAAAAATCGGTTGATGTTTTGGCGGCAGCATTAAAACAATACAATCGTTAATTGACTATTTTAGAAAACATATCTTTAAAAGAATACAATACGTTTGGTGTAAACTCTTATGCCAAACGTTTTATTTCTATAAGCTCTTTTTACGCACTGCAACAGTTATTAAAAAAAGAGAAAGAGCTTTTCTTAATTAGTGGAGGTAGCAATATGCTACTTACAAGAGACATTGATACCCTTGTCGCTTTTATCAACATCAAAGGAATTTCTATTGATAGAGAAGATGATGTTTCAGTACATATCACTGTCAATGCAGGAGAAAACTGGCATGAGTTTGTATTGTGGTGTATTTCTCAAAACTTTGGAGGCTTAGAAAACTTATCTCTCATTCCCGGTAATGTTGGCACATGTCCTATTCAGAACATAGGCGCCTATGGTGTAGAAGTAAAAGACAGCATAACTAAGGTTGAAGCGATAGAAATTGAAACGGGAAAATTAATTACTTTTTCAAATACGGATTGCAATTTTGGATATCGAAACTCTATTTTCAAAAATGAAGCTAAAGGTAAATATATCCTAACTGCTGTGAGCTTTCAGTTGACTAAAAAAAAGCATCTTTTAAACACGTCTTATGGAGCGATTGAAACCGCTTTACAAGAACAAGGCATTTCTACCCCAACTATAAAAAACATTTCTGATGCTGTTATTGCGATCAGAAAATCCAAACTTCCAGACCCAAAAGAGATTGGAAATAGCGGTAGCTTTTTTAAAAATCCCGTAATTTCTACACTACAGTTTTTAGAACTTCAAGTAAAACACCCAACAATACCCAGCTATAAAATTTCTGAGACTGAAACTAAAGTACCTGCGGGTTGGTTAGTTGAACAGTGCGGATTTAAAGGCAAGCGTTTTGGTGATGCAGGCGTACACGAAAAACAAGCATTGGTTTTGGTCAACTATGGAAATGCTTCTGGAATTGAGATTTACAATCTTGCTAAAAAAATTCAACAAACAGTCTATGAGACGTTCAATATACAGTTAGAAATAGAAGTGAATATTATTTAAACTTCTTTTTTTAATAGTTTTATATGCCTTATTATTCGCTCAGTCTCCACCGCTAAGGTTCCATTATAAACACCCCTTATCCTTCCTTTTTTGTCTATCAGAATAAAGTTTTCTGTATGTATAAAAGCATCTTCGTTTTGAGTTTTAACGAAATCTTCATCTGCAAAATATGCTTTTCTAGCAATATCATAAATTTCTTTTTTAGGGCCAGTTACCAAGTTCCATTTAGTAGCATCCACATTGTTTTCTTGTGCATACATTTTTAAAACGGGTACAGAATCTTTTACAGGAGTTACAGAATGCGACAGCAATAACACGTCGTTGTCATCTTTAAAAACCGTTTGTAACGTCCCCATGTTTTTAGTCAATCTTGGACAAATACCTGGGCAAGAGGTAAAGAAAAAATCTGCTATGTAGATCTTGCCTTCATAGGTTTTATTGGTAATGGTTTTTCCTTCTTGATTTGTAAATTTAAACGCCGGGATTTTATGAATAGTAGGGTATTGCGTTGAAGTTTCAGCGATCCATTCAGGCGTAAACTCGGCCGAATTAAAAAACGGCAACGTTGTTTTTTTATTTACTTCTGGAGCTATTTTACACCCCATAAGCATAAGTAAAGCGAGTACTATGTATGTATTATTTTTCATCATTTGTTTTTACTGAATAGCATTTTTTTAAGCCAATTAATCCATACCGTTCACCTTGTACCACGGTGTAATTGGCTTTAATATTCCCGTTTGATAACCACATTTTTTGCGGCCCAACTTCTTTTCCATCTACATAATTAAACAAGCGAACTAGCTGCCCATTTGCATACCACTCTTTCATTGCTCCATGATACCTCCCAAGATTGTTGTATGGGTATTCAAATAGCTGCTGACCATTTTTTCTCCATGCTTTATGCACCCCAACCTTTAATCCATTTTTATAATACCGCAGCTCTGCCAAAGTACCATTTTGATCTATTTTTCGCTCTTCACCATCTTTTTTACCATGCATGTAATTTGTTGTATTTCTAGTTTGATTTACTTCATTAAACGATTTTAAAGTCCCGTTAAATGGAGCATCATTATAATACAATACCCCATTGTTAAGCTGTAACTGTGAATGCTCTTTGAATAAAACCAAGGTCGCCTTTTCTCTTTCATTGCAAGAAATGAAACAACACAAAATTGTTATAAAAATAAACTGCTTCAAATTTATTGAGTTATGTTTCCAGGTGTTCCATAAAAACCATTACCGTTAATATATGGATCTTCATTTGGAGTCACATGATAATGATAAATTCCGTTAGGAAAATCTACCGTAGCACTGGTGTGACCATGATAGGCATCCAAATTAGAATTTGTAATTGTCTGACCATTTTCTACAGGTCCATATACAGGAAACCCATCGGCCAACAGCCCTAAAAAAGCACTGTCTCCAAACTGCCCAGTCAAATAAGTTGGCTCTACGTGATAATGATATTGTCCTGTATTTTGAGGATGTCCTAAAAACTGATCAAAGGAGTTTATTTCATTGGTCAATGCTTGGTTGTTTGGTCCCGCATATTGATTGTAAAAAACCACTCCGTTAATCGAGATTCCAATTGGCCCTAAAGAAGTTGGTTGTTTTGTACTTGCTTCTGATGGGTTCAAAGGAACAGTGATTGATATGTTTTGCGCACTTATGCTATTAGGGTTCAGATTAAAACTGGCATTTGTTCCATTATACACTTCATATAATGCATTGTTTGTTGGCCAATACGGACTTTTATGATTTGGTAAATTTTGAGTTGTAAATGTTACCGTATTTCCGCTGGTAGAAACAGTTAATCCAGTACCGTCAAACTTCGATAAAATTGGCGTTATGTCGTATTGGGTCCCTGCTGGATCGGTTATTTCATCTTCAGAAGCTGATGATGAACTGCAAGACAGCATGCCGAACATAAAAATTAATGAGATTGATAAGATTCTAATACTTGTAAATTTCTTCATGGTTATTGGTTTTATATATATAACAGCTATCTTTTAAAACACCCTACTTTTGAATTTAGTTCTTTTTAAACGGAGATGAAAATTTTTCGTCTGTTAAAAATGAAACATCGGTTAAAGTTAGTAAAAAGTCTTTTAGTGCAACTTTATCTGTAGTTGACAAATTTAACCTTCTAACGCCATTTCCTCTTCGCAATCGACCATCTAAATTCCGATTGTTTTGAACTCCCGAATTATAGTGTTCGATTACTTGTTCTAGGGTTGCAAACCTTCCATCATGCATAAATGGTGCGGTCATTTCAATATTTCTAAGTGATGGAACTTTAAATTCACCAAAATCATTATTTCTACCGGTAACACCACCAACTCCTAAATCGGACAACACAAGGTCCAACCCATTATTCCGTGCCCTATCTCCAATAAATGCCGCAGTAGCATGGCATTGAGCGCAATTAGTTTGCGGGCTAAAAAAAAGCTGCTTTCCTCTATTTTCTGAACTACTAAAATTTGGGAAAGGCCTTCTCGGGTTGTTTGTTTGTGCCAATCCAACGTCATATTTTGACTGGTAAGAAACCATCGACCTTACAAACTGAGACAATCCTCTAGCGATTCTTTGCCTTGTAATGATGGTGTCTCCAAATGCCCTATTAAATAAGATTTTATATCTTTTTCGAAGGCTCAATTTCGCCTCCAATTCAGAAATACTTAAGCCCATTTCTATATGATCTTGAATTGGCATGAGCACTTGTTCTTCTAAAGAAGCCGCCCTTTCATCCCAAAAGAACCTGCTATTTCTATAAAATCGTGCATTTGCCAAACTCATGGAGTTTCGAGCAGTTAATCCCCCTTCAAAACCGACACTGAACCTATTTGAATCAGAAAAACTTTTTTCTTGACTGTGACAAGATGCACAAGAAATAGTGTTGTTTTTTGATAGCGCTGTATCATAAAACAATACGCGACCAAGTGTTGCTCCCTGATTTCTAATGCTATTATTGCCCGGTACATTATCTTCTTGCATCAAATCCATGTCATAAAAAGTATTTGGCAGGTTTACCCCTGCATAGTCAAACTCATTTAGCGGTAGGTTCAAAGTTTGATTTAGTATTTCTTGATCTGTAGCAGTAGATATATCAAAATACTCCTCATTCGTCGCACAAGAAAAAAACAAAAACGACAGTACAAATAGGATCATTACTTTAGGTATAGATTTCATAGTATAAAAATTAATAATTAAACAAAAAGTAGTGTTGTACCATATAAATAGCTTTAGGTTTCTTATAAAACAGCTAACTTCAGAAAAACCCTAAAGTTTTTTTTTCAGAACGATTGCATTCATTCATAAATAGTTGAGACTTTAACGCATTTTTATGGGGTCTTTTTTTTCTAAATAGGTATCTTTGCAGGATCAAATTAAGATATCATGAAACTGGTTTTACTTACTATAGGTTTATTGGGATTAGCTGTTGCGGGAATTGCAATAAAAATTTGGGCAAAAAAAGATGGAAAATTTGCTGGTACTTGTGCTAGTCAAAATCCAATGTTAAATGAAACGGGAGAATCATGTGGATTTTGCGGTAAAACCCCAGATCAATTTGAAAACTGTGCAGAGCCTCAACACGATTAATTGATTTTATAAATGATTCTTTCGGTTCTATTCTACATTTTAGTAGCTGCTACCAGCATACAAATCATTTATTTCCTATGCTATTCTTCTATACTTTCCGAAAAAACAAAAATTAAAAAGTCCGGGACAGAACTGCCTATTTCTGTTGTTATTTGTGCCAAAAATGAAGCAACTAATTTGGCTGCATTTTTACCATCGATACTTAATCAAAAATATTCGAATTTTGAAATTGTCCTAATTAATGATGCTTCTACAGATGCAACTTTAGATGTTATGGAACAATTTAGACACCACAACGCGAATATAAAGATTGTTAACATCAAAAACATTGAAGCTTTTTGGGGCAATAAAAAATATGCACTAACTTTAGGAATAAAAGCAGCAACAAACGAGCATCTACTATTTACGGATGCCGATTGTAAACCAAAATCTAACCATTGGATTCAAGAAATGGCCTCTCAGTTTTCAACAGATAAAACAATTGTTTTAGGGTATGGGAAATACGCTTCTAAAAAAACATTTGTAAACCTTTTGATACGCTTTGAAACATTACTTACGGCATTACAATATTTTACCTATGCAAAACTTGGCACTCCATATATGGGTGTCGGAAGAAATTTAGGCTATACAAAAAGTGAGTTTTTTAAAACCAATGGGTTTATTAGCCACATACAAGTAAAGTCGGGAGATGACGATTTATTCATTCAAGAAGCAGCAACAAAAAGCAATACCACCTACACCATCAGTTCAGAAAGCTATACCATATCCAATCCTCCAGTAACTTTTAAAGAATGGTTCCGACAGAAAAGAAGACATGTTTCAACGGCTTCCTATTATAAATTTAAACACAAGTTTTTTTTAGGAATCTTTTTCATTTCTAAATTCACCTTTTACCTACTTACAACATTATTATATTTTCTGTTAAGTTGGAAAATGGTTACACCTATACTAGCACTCTATCTTATAACATTTTATATCGTATTTGGTATTTCTGCAAAAAAATTCGAAGAAAAGAAACTTGTATACTTCTTACCTTTTTTAGAAGTTTCCCTTCTTTTCTTTCAATTTAGTATCTTTATCTCTAATACTTTTTCAAAACCCACGCATTGGAAATAAAAGGCACCGAATTATTACAAACAATACAAAAAGCTAAGGAAGGTAATCAACTAGCATACAACACGTTGCTTGATAGTTTCTGGAATAGTGTTCATCGTTTTCAATTAAAGAGACATCAAAATGACAACGATGCAGAAGACATCACCATTCAAACATTTTCCAAAGCTTTTGATAAAATCGATTCTTATGATGAGAAATACCAGTTCAAAACCTGGTTAATTACCATTTCGAAAAACATTCATATTGATGGCCTGCGAAAAAAGAAGTCCTCTGTGACAGCCGAGCTTTATAAAGAAAAAGAAAACGATATCTATGCTATTGCTGATGACAATCCAACCCCAGAAGATAAAATCATTACCGAGCAAAATTTAGCTAAATTACTGAAAGACATCAAGCAGTTAAAACCAAAATATCAAGAGGTAATTAATTTGCGATATTTCCAGGAACTGAGCTACAAAGAAATCTCTGAGAAAATTGGAGAACCTATGAATAATGTAAAGGTTAAATTATTACGCGCCAAAAAACTACTTGCTGAGATTATTAAAAAATCATAGTTATAGAAATGAAAAGCATAGTAAAATATTACGCAGCTTCAGGAAAAGCACCACTAGCAAACCTCGGCGTCATTTTTAGTATAGGGATCTTTATGATGGTCCTCCTAGGATTTCTCTATAGTACCATAATTACCATCATTCCTATTCTATATTTTAATGTAATTATCCTTTGGGGGTTCTCTTATATAATCTCACTTATTAGTTATTATTTAAACGTCGCATTTAAAATAAGAAACAAGGTTGTATCAATGATTATTACCATGGTCCTAGCTTTATTTGCAACCTATTTTCAGTGGGTTTTTTATGTCTACATTATTTCCTCTTATAAAATCACCCCTTTAAATGATCTTTCATACCTAGTAGAATTATTAGATATTAGGGTGTTAACAAATATAATAATTGAATTAAACAACGTTGGTGCGTGGGAAATTGGAGCTGTTACTTATTCTGGGACTTCCCTTTGGCTTATTTGGTTGGGAGAACTTATTTTAACCCTACTCATCTCCTTTAAATCGTTTAACAGATTCGAATTAAAACCCTTTTCTGAAAAAGACAATCAATGGTTTAACAAAGATAAAATTCGAACTGATTTCGAATTTATTCACTTAAAAAAAACGTTTTTAGAAGGTTTTCATCAGCATCCTGTTGAAGCTTTAATGGCTTTGAAAAAAGGATCTGGAACTAGACAATCCAATGTGTATCTTTACTCTAGTAAAAGTCAAGATACTTTTTTAATTTCTATAGTAAATTCAAGCGCAACGAATAAAGGAGCTAAAGAAAATTATGAGGTACTAGCCCCATGTTTTCTAAAAAGACACCATTTCATTGAACTAAAAGATACATTCAAAATTACATGAAAAAATCATTCCTAAATTCCCTTGGTCCGGGTTTATTATTTGCAGGAGCAGCGATTGGTGTGTCCCATTTAGTACAGGCTACCAAAGCAGGTGCAGAATTCAGTTTTGGTTTGTTATGGGCCTTACTATTGGTTCATTTATTTAAGTACCCTTTTTTTCAATTTGGGCCGCGCTATGCCTCAGCAACTGGAGAAACCCTATTAGATGGGTATAAAAAATTGGGAAAACCTGTTTTAGTAGCGTATTACATTATCAATTTTGCTACCATGTTTACCATTCAAGCAGCAGTGACCATTGTAACTGCAGGCCTCGCTACACAGCTTTTTGGTGCCATTGGTATTGAAAACAATTTGGTGATTTGGTCGGTAGTGATTACCTTAATAAGTCTAAGCATTTTACTCATTGGAAAATACAAGCTGCTAGACAATCTTATGAAGTTTATTATAGTGCTACTAACTGTAAGCACGCTAATTGCCGTGAGTGTTGCTATATTCAGCAATAAAGAATCGTTTGATTTTACTCAAATCATACCAAGTGGAACGATAGAGATTACATTTTTAATTACTTTCTTAGGATGGATGCCAGCACCTTTAGACATTTCTATTTGGCATTCTATCTGGACATTAGAAAAAGACAAAAGTACCCCTCAAAAAACAACCCCAAATCAAGCTATTTTCGATTTCAATATTGGGTATTTGGCTACCTTATTTCTGGGCGTTTGTTTTGTTATGCTGGGTGCTTTGGTCATGTTTAAATCTGGCGAAACATTTTCTAACAACGGAGGTGTATTTGCATCTCAATTAATTAGTTTATATACCAAGAATCTTGGTGAATTCTCTCATCTCTTTATAGGAATTGCTGCTTTTACTACCATGTTTAGCACCACCATTACCACCTTAGATGCATCGCCAAGAGCAATGGCAAAAACCACGCATTTATTATTTAAAAAGAAAACAAAATTCACCTATTGGTTTTGGATACTTATATTAGCCATCGGAACATATTTCATCTTAGCTTTCTTTATGAATGACATGGGATTCTTAATTAAACTTGCAACCATCTTGTCTTTCTTAACAGCCCCTTTTTACGCTGTATTAAATTATATATTAATCACCGGAAAGCACACCCCTAAGGAGCACCAACCTAACACGTACTTAAAAATACTGAGCTGGTTGGGCATACTTTTTTTAATCGGATTTAGCGCTTGGTTTTTAATCAATTTATAATAGTTTTCTTTGTAACTTTGCAGTTCAATTTATTTTAGAATGTCAGAACAAACTGTAGCTATTCCCGAAAAAGTAAAAAAACCAAAGTGGTTGCGTGTAAAATTACCTGTGGGTAAAAAGTATACTGAGCTTAGAGGGCTGGTAGACAAATACAAGTTAAATACAATTTGCACGAGTGGAAGTTGCCCTAATATGGGAGAGTGCTGGGGAGAAGGAACTGCTACTTTTATGATACTTGGAAATATTTGCACACGTTCTTGTGGTTTTTGCGGCGTAAAAACCGGAAGGCCAGAAACGGTTGAATGGGATGAACCAGAAAAAGTTGCGCGTTCTATTAAATTAATGAGCATCAAACACGCAGTATTGACATCTGTTGATAGAGACGATTTAAAAGACGGAGGTTCTATTATCTGGGCAGAAACAGTAAACGCCGTTAGAAGAGCAAACCCAACGACAACCCTAGAAACATTGATTCCTGATTTTCAAGGAAACGAAAAACAAATTGATCGTATAATTAAAGTTGCTCCAGAGGTCGTTTCTCATAATGTAGAAACCGTAAGAAGATTAACCAGAGAAGTAAGAATTCAGGCTAAATACGATAGAAGTTTAGGTGTTTTAAAATACTTAAAAGAAAACGGCATGCGTACCAAA
>Ga0105356_10007263_pt1 | contig 10202 bp, 2 predicted proteins | sample GOMGulsemesocosm_3_FD_83502 | JGI IMG/M metagenome (GOLD analysis project Ga0105356, IMG submission 83502) | Methane-oxidizing microbial communities from mesocosms in the Gulf of Mexico - GOM9D Gulf of Mexico | ecosystem: Environmental > Aquatic > Marine > Cold seeps | place: Gulf of Mexico...
ACATCTAGGATGTAGTCAGTTCTGCTGACTATAGCACAATCAAGTCGTGTTGCTCGCCAAATGGAAGCGGATGACACTCGATAAATCGTCATATTTCAAGATGTTAGGGTCAGGGTTTAATGTTTTCGTGCGACCCACACATAAGGACTAGGACCTACAGCTGGGCAACTAATTCCTTAGTGCGGTTATATTTGCCATGAATGCTGAGCATGTTCGGCGCTGCAAGGGTAAACATCACTGAACTGAGATTGCCAAGCCTTGATGTCTCTCCATTCGAAGTCGTCGTCAAGGGGAGAAGCACTCGTGACGTTGCGGAAAGCCTCGGCATCGGTAAATCAACTATCGACAAGCGTACTATACCGCTCAAATAGACGCGCGGCGGCAATCCTGTCTAGCGCGACGTCCCTTACGCCAGGCTAGCGCAAAGTTAGAGAGCACAAGAGAGAAATCAAACTACTTGACGGGATAATAAAATGTAAAACAGCTTGAACTCTCTAGATTCGGGATTCAGTCAAAGGCCTTCGCTAATCAGAGCGTAACAATGAAGCTGTGCGGTATCACTCTGTGCGGATGCGGAAGGTTAATCGCAGGAGCTATCGAATTGCCGTGAACATCCTAGCAAGACACATCGGCCGTGCCTTCCGCTCATTTTTGGACTCAGGCGCACTGCAAGGCGGTCAAAATAATGCCTGTACTAAATGCTGATATCACTCTCAATACACCATTGTAATATTTCTCTGCCAAATACATTGGCTCGAATGAATACCATTTTTCAATGGACCTCTGTTCGCCAGTAAAGCCTTAAAGTTGGGCTCGCGCCTTTTGAGTCAAAAATGTATAAACCCTACTTAATTGTTCAAACTCAAACGCCAAAGGTTCGCCTAGCCCAAATGCCTCTAAGGTTAATGCCTTCTTGTTGAGAAGACTCACTGACTGACATATTACTTAGGCTAAAGCTCTCCAACTTTGCTTCTTCAAACTGGTTTGAATGGGGTCGATACTGCATTATTGTGATTTGGCGCGCCCTGTTTGGTATAGGTCAATTGAGACAACTACAATCCTAGCGCAGGGGGGGGGGTAATCATCAAGGTTAGCTGATTAAGGCTATACTCCAGCGCCAGTAATGGATATAACCTGTACTAAATTATTACCCTATATGTCTATATTTAAACAGAGGTTACACTGATGGCAAGGCAATACCGGTATGGACTGGCGATATTGTGCTTAATTTTATTACAGCTAAGCCAATCTGTATATGCGAGCGATAACGTTACCCTTCAACTTAAACGGCAACATCAATTCCAGTTCGCAGGTTACTACGCGGCAAAAGAAAAAGGGTTCTACGCTGCTGAAGGATTAAACGTTTTAATCAAGGAGCGCGACCTGAATAAAGACTCAGTTACACAAGTCGTTGACGGTGAAGCTGATTACGGCGTTGCAGATTCAGGCCTGTTGATAAAGCGCATTCAAGGGATGCCCGTTGTCTTGCTCAAACAAATATTCCAGCACTCTCCTCAGACTTTCGTAACATTAGAAGAGTCTGGCATAAAGTCCCCGTTTGATCTCAAAGGTAAAAAGGTGATGGGGGACGTTAAAAGCCATAGCGATGCCCCGTTAATGGCCATGCTACTTAATACTCTGGGAAGCTTGAGTGATATCGAATTTGTTGACCATACCGTCGGTGTCGATCAACTCTTGGAAAAGCGGGTGGCCGCGTATTCTGGTTACACCACCAATGACCTCTTTGTTCTTGAGCAGCGGGGACACAAGGTCAATATCCTTGATCCTCGTGATTATGGTGTGGATTTCTACGGTGACAATTTTTTTACCACCGAAAGTGAAATTCAAAACCATCCTGAACGGGTAGAGAAAATGATTCGCGCCACCTTGTTAGGGTGGCAATATGCAGTCGATCACCCTAACGAAGTCGTTGGCCTTATTCAGCAAAAATATGCACCGACATCCAATAACGCGAAACTTGAACATGACGCTAGCGAAATAGTCCGCATGATCAATGCCGATAGCGTTCCACTAGGCACCGTGATTCCAGCTCGTTTTGAAATAATCGCAAACACTTATGTGAAAACTGGATTGGTTTCTGATACAGGCGACTGGTCAGGCCTTTTTTATGGTCTGAGTGGTGTTGGGTCAAATTCAGAACAAGGCGCAAAAAAAGAAGAAAAGCTAAATCCACAGTTGTACCTTTCTTCTGAAGAAATTGCATGGCTAAAGGAACACCCCAAAATAAGGGTCGGTGTCGATGCTGATTATGCGCCTTATAGTTTTCGTGACAACTATGGCGAATACCGGGGTCTCGCCATTGAATTTCTGGATTATCTGGGTGAAGAGCTTGAAGTAGATTTCTCTGTTGTGCCTGAGCTGGCGTGGCCACAAATTGTAGAGGGTGTTCGTGACAGAAGCCTGGATATTGTAGCGACCATGTCGCATAGACCAGAGCGGGAGGAGTTCGTGAGTTTTACGGACATTTACCTTCCCACGCCCCTAGTAATTATGCGCCGTAAGAATGATTCTACAATCAATTCGGCTGAAGATTTTGACGGCCGCACCATCGCATTGGTTGATGGTTATGGAGCCTCACAGCGAATACGGGAAGAATACCCGGGTACCAAACCAATGGTGGTGAAGTCTAACCTGGAAGGATTGTTTGCCGTCGCTACCGGTAAAGCAGATATTCATGTCGGTGTATTGGGTATCAATCTTTATCAAATTAGGCAAAATGGCATTACCAACCTGGAAGTTGCAGGGCTTTACGGTGAAGGCTCCAATGGTCAACGATACGGTGTACGTAAAGATTGGCCGGAGCTGAAATCGATTATGGCAAAAGCCTTGGATGCCATGCCGAAAAGAGATAGGTTTGCTCTGATTGAGCGCTGGCTGCCCGGCCAAAGTGGCTTTTCAGCACAAGTTCCAGAAACTGAAAAGAAAATTAGCTTCCAGTTGCTCCCGAATGAAAAAGCCTGGTTTGATGCACACCCTGACATAGAAGTAGGGGTGATGGATGCATGGCCTCCGATGGATTACACAAATGCTGATAGTAAGCCTGTAGGGATAGGTGCGCGCTTCGTCGAAGCGCTCAATAAGCGTCTGGAGGGAAGGCTGAAGCTGCACTCTGCAGCATGGGAAGAGATCTATGAAGACGTAAAATCAAAGCAACGGGCGGCTTTGATGGGGATTACGCCACTACCGCATCGTGAACCATATTTTAATTTTACATCGCCTTATGTCACAGTTCCACATGTCATTATTACCAGAAAGGAAAGTCCTCGAGCGACAACTATTACTGCTCTTGAAGGTAAGCGTGTGGCCGTTGTAAAGGGATTCGCAATTGGCAAAACATTATCGGACATTTTTCCAACGGTTAAGACAATTGATTATCAGACGACCGCAGATGCTTTAGGTGCGGTTTCCAATGGGGAAGTAGATGCTTATATAGGTAATCGAGCCGTTGCACTTTATCTTATTGAACAGGAGCTTATTTCCAATTTACGAATACAAGGAAAAGTCAGCGAAACATCTTCGATCAATGCCATCGGAGTTCGCAAAGACTGGCCTATACTCAGAGATGTTTTGCAACGGGCTTTGGACTCCATTAGTGAGGAAGAAAGACGCTCCATTTTTACTCGTTGGGTTGCACCGGATGTGCCAGTGAACGAAGACGTGCTGGCGTTAACGCCACAAGAGCGAAGCTGGTTGTTGGAGCACCCTGTCATCAGGTTTTCCGGCGATCCAGACTGGCTTCCCCAGGAGGCATTTACATCAGATGGCAAATACATTGGCATTGTTGCCGATGTACTATCTTTACTTGAGAGCAAGTTAGGAATAGACATTCAACCGATTCAGCCGCGAACGTGGGAAGAGGCTGTCGAGCTAGTTGAATCGGGCCAGGTAGATATGATCTCTGCGACCAAAGGAGCTCAGAGAAAGAACATTGTCTTCACTAATTCTCATTTAAAATTTCCTGTTGCAATCATTGTTCGAAAAAATGTAGCGCCCGTATTAAATCCAGAGGGTTTGCGTGGCAAACAAGTCGCAGTTGTTAAAGGCTATGGGTATGTTGAAATTTTCAAGAATCGGTTCCCAGAACTTAATTATGTCCTCGTGGACACAGCCAGGGAAGGCTTGCTACGTGTTTCCACTGGGCAGGCAGATGCTTTTCTGTCAGCCACCTCAACTGCAAGCTTCCTTATTTCAGAGATGGGCCTGACCAATCTTCAATTTAGCGGGTCCACAGGGCTATCGATAGACCTGGCATTTGGCATTCGACAAGATTGGCCAGAGCTGATAGGTGTTGTGAATAAGGCCCTAAATTCAATCACCTATGAAGAAGAATCCAGTATTAGAAAGCGTTGGCTTGGGCTTTCTTCAGGGCTGACACGCCAGGCAACTATTTCATTGACTCCAGAGGAGAAGCAGTGGCTGGAGCAGCATCCCAACATTCGAATGGGTGTGGACTCGAACCGGCCGCCTTTAGAGTGGATTGATAATAATGGGCATTATCAAGGGCTGGCCGCTGACTATATCAGGCTGATCAGCGAAAGAATTGGTGTAAGCGTACAGCCTATATCTGGGCCAACATGGAAAGCGTCTGTTGACGGTCTAAAAAATGACACTGTGGATATTGTTCCTCTACTGGATATAACCAGCGAAAGAGAAGAATATGCTAATTTCAGTCAGTCGATTTTTGAATCCCCAGTGGTTATTGCTAGGATGAAAGATGCTGAATTGATAAGCTCTCTAAGTTCAATGAAGAAAGGGAATGTTGGCGTCATTGATCACTACATGTTTCAAAGCTATATCGAAGAAAATTTCCCTGATTTAAATGTAATAACTTTTCGTAGCACAATCGAAGGTGTGGATGCATTGTCGCAAGGAGGTATTGATGCATATGTTGGGTATCAAGAACCACTGAATTATGTGATCGAAAAAGAAGGGATTGGTAATATCGAAGAAACCGGATACCTAGATGGCTTTGAAAGAAACAGCTTGCACGTGGCGATACGCAAGGACTGGCCTCAGTTAACGTCGATTATAAACAAAGCTATCGACTCCATTAGTAAAGAAGAACGAACTGCGCTGATTAAGAAATGGACGGCGAAAAATCCCACTGACAAAACGAAACCACAATCTGCCAGCGATATAGTGACATGGCAAAACTTTGTTTTTGCAGCGTTGTCTCTTGTTATTCTGGCTGCCCTTATATTATTACTACTCAGGTTGCTTGATCGCTCTAAGAAAGATCCTTTAGCCTATCAGTTCGTATCGTCCTCAGGGAAAAGAGTGGCAGTGATGTTAAATGCAATGCTAATCATGCTGGCAGTCGCCCTAGCATGGTGGGCCTTGGACAACATTAAAGCTAAAGTAAATACGGATATGCAGAATTTCCTACAGACCGTATTGCAAACCACGCAGGAGTCTATAAATCTTTGGACAGATAATCATCGTCGTGATTTGAGGGTACTTGCCTCTGAACCTGAGGTCATCAAGTTAAGCGAGGGATTACTTCAGCACTATCGGGATAGCAAGCCGTTGTTGGGCAGTTCTGAAATGGAAGACTTGAGAAAAATGTTTCAGGATCGACAGAAGCACAATAACAATATGGGTTTTTTCGTGATTGCGAAAGATGGCACGACTGTTGGTTCATCTCGTGATATTAATACCGGCACCCACAATCTGATTCATAAGATGCGGCCAGACCTGTTTCGACGAATATTTACCGGTGATACTTTGTTTATTCCTCCCCTTGTATCGGATATACCTTTGAAGGGTGTGGCCAACATTACTGGGGGCGACTTGCCTCCAACCCTGTTCTTTGCAACACCAATCCGAAATTTCAAAGGTGAGATTATTGCAATATTAGCAGAGCGCTTTGATCCTCTACGGGATTTTAGCGGTCTTATTAAATTGGGTCGTGTAGGGAATTCAGGCGAAACTTACGCTTTTAATCGAGAGGGGCTTCTACTCTCCTCGAGTCGTTTTCTGGCTGATTTGGAGTCGGCCGGCATTGTTCAGCCTGGTGATCAAAGTATTCTTTCGGTAGGTGTTCGTGACCCAGGCGGTAATCTGATCGAAGGTTATCGGTCCGATATTCCACGTCCCCGGCAACCTTTAACCACCATGGCTGCCAGTGCCATTCAAGGTCAGGCAGATTTTAATGTTGAGGGCTATCATGATTACCGGGGTGTTCCGGTTATTGGTGCATGGCTGTGGGATGACAATCTTGACTTTGGCTTGGCTACTGAGCTTGATCTCACAGAAGCGTTCAAAGCTTTTCATAGTTCACGGCTGATGATCATTCTTACTCTAGCCGTCACAGTATCTACCTCGATTGCTTTCACTCTATTAACGATGATACTAGGAAGCCGAGCCAATAGAGCACTGCTAGCGGCACATGATGTGTTAGAGGAACGAGTTGAAAAGCGTACACAGCAATTACGAGCAGCTAAAGTACAAACTGATCAAGCACTGCAAGTAGCAGAGAGTGCCAACCAAGCTAAGTCCGATTTCCTTGCGAATATGTCCCATGAAATAAGAACCCCAATGAATGCTATTATTGGCATGTCTCATCTCGCCTTGGAAACAGAACTTAATCGTAAACAACGTAACTATATAGATAAAGTATATCGCTCAGCGGATGCCTTGCTTGGGATAATCAACGACATTCTAGATTTCTCCAAGATTGAGGCGGGTAAACTTGATATCGAGGCAATTGAATTCCGCTTGGAAGATGTATTTGAAAATTTAGCGAATCTAGTGGGTATCAAAGCAGAAGAACGGGGTATAGAGTTTCTTTTTGATATCCATGAAGATCTACCGACGGCACTTATCGGCGACCCTTTGAGGTTGGGCCAAATACTGACTAATCTAGCGAATAATGCGGTCAAGTTCACAGAAGATGGCGAAGTGGTTGTTTCCGTCCAGGAGATGGATTCAATTGACGACTGCGTGATACTCAAGTTTTCAGTCCACGATACCGGTATCGGTTTGACGGAAGATCAACAAGCAAACCTTTTCGAATCCTTTTCCCAGGCGGACAGCTCCACTACTCGACGTTATGGGGGCACAGGCTTGGGACTGGCAATATCAAAGAAATTGACAGAATTAATGCAAGGCTCCATCAGTATTGAAAGTGTTTATGGAGAGGGAAGTACTTTTTCGTTTACCGTCAGTTTAAGAAAACAGATTGGCACAGTTTCACCGATTCGTTCGCAATTTTCTGATATGGAGTCATTGCGTGTACTGGTTGTTGATGACAATCAAACATCCCGGGAAATACTATCGACTATTATTGCAAGCTTTGGCTTTCGTGTAGATGTTGCATCCAACGGTAGTGAAGCTTTGGAAAAAGTATCTAATGCAAAAAAGCCTGATTTGTATCAGTTAATTATTATGGACTGGAAAATGCCACACATGGATGGTATTGAAACTGCTAGAAGTATCGAATCCAGCTCAGGGCTAGGGACATTACCTACTATTATTATGGTGACGGCATTTGGGCGGGAAGAAGCCGCGAAAGCAGCTGGAGACAGTCATATTAGCGGGTTTCTCACGAAACCCATTACTCCTTCATCACTTTTTGACGCTATTTCCATATCAATGGGGAGAGAGGTTAGGGAAGACAGCCGGGCAACAATTAAAAGAGAGGATGCTCGTGCAGCGATCGATAAGCTCAAAGGCGCTCGTGTTTTACTGGTGGAAGACAATGAAGCAAACCAGGAGTTAGCGATTGAACTATTAACGCTCAATGGTATGTCTGTCGAACTGGCAATCAACGGGCAAGAAGCATTGGATATGATAGAGGTTGCCAACTATGATGGTGTTCTTATGGACTGTCAGATGCCAGTGATGGATGGGTACACCGCGACCAGAGAAATTCGACGTCGTAAAGGTTATGAAAACTTGCCAATTCTTGCCATGACAGCAAATGCAATGACGGGGGACCGAGAAAAAGCTCTAGCTGCGGGTATGAACGATCATATTGCCAAACCCATCAAACCCGATGATATGTTTAAATCCATGGCTAATTGGATAGTCTCATCCAAGCCTGCAGAGACTAGCAGCGTGGTTCAGGCTGCGAAAGATGAAAATATAGAACACTCCCTTCCTAATATCGAAGGCCTTGATATCTCGATGGGATTACAAACGACTCAGGATAGCCCTTCTCTTTATCGAAAACTGCTCACCCGCTTTGTTGAAAACAAACAGTTCCATGGTGATTTCAGTGCGGCGCTGGCAGAGCATGATCTGTCCGTTGCCGAGCGTTTGGCACATACGCTAAAAGGCAGTGCTGGTAATATTGGCGCTAAAATCGTCCAAACAGAAGCTGGAGAGCTAGAGCTAGCCTGTCGACAATTACAGGAAAGTTCAGAAAGCTCCGGTTCAGGGGTTCAACTAAATCTAATAAAAGAACGTCTGGCCAGAGTAGACCTTTCCTTGTCTCCTTTATTGCAAGCATTGGAGGATTGGCTGAATAATCAAGTTAAAACAATCAGTAACGATAAAACCGATACAGTTGATGAGGCTGAACTAGATAGACTAATAACGAGTCTCAGGGGGCTGCTGAATGATGATGACACAGATGCCACAGAAGTCATTAACCAATTACATGAGTTGCCCGGTTTTGACAGCAGCCTGACAACATTTAGACGGTTAGCCAAAGCTGTCGACGGGTATGACTTTGAAGACGCCCTTGATGCTTATGGTCAAATGATTGAAGAGCTGCCTACAATTAATAGCCAAGGAAGAAACGTATGACTGATCAGGCCGTGCACAGTGACAACCCTCAACCGATACTAGAAAAACAGACCGTGCTGGTTGTCGATGATACACCGGAAAATATTGATGTGCTAAGCGGAGCCTTGAGGCCGCATTATAAAGTCAAAGCCGCGCTAAATGGAGAGAAGGCGCTAAAGGTGGCCTTTTCAGCGCCGCACCCTGACGTAATTTTATTGGATATAATGATGCCCGGGCTGGATGGCTATGAGGTTTGCGGGGCATTAAAAGCAAACCCACTAACAAAAAAGATTCCTGTTATTTTCATTACAGCTAAAACGGCAGTAGAAGATGAACAAAAAGGGCTAGACCTTGGCGCGGTAGACTATATCACCAAGCCTATTAGTCCACCCATCGTTGTAAGCCGGGTAAAAACCCATTTGGCTTTGAGCAACCAAAATCGCCACCTTGAACAGAAAGTCGTTGAAAGAACCAGTCAGCTCCATCACACCCGCCTTGAAATTATTAGGCGCCTAGGCCGAGCCGCCGAGTTCAAGGATAATGAAACCGGGATGCATGTCATCCGTATGAGTCATTATACCCGTTTGTTGGCAGAAGCAATCAGTACTGACCGAGAGTGGATAGATCTTATATTTAACGCGGCTCCTATGCACGATATTGGAAAAATAGGCATACCGGATAAAGTACTATTGAAACCTGGAAAACTGGACGATGAAGAGTGGGAAATCATGCGTAAACACCCAGAATTTGGCGCTAATATAATCGGTGACGATACCTCCGTGCTGTTGCAAATGGCCAAAGAGATTGCCCTGTCTCACCACGAAAAATGGAATGGCTTTGGTTATCCAAATAGATTAAAAGGAGAGGAAATTCCGCTGTCCGGTAGAGTCGTCGCTATCGCAGATGTTTTTGATGCCCTTACTACAGAGCGACCCTATAAAAAAGCCTGGACCGTTGAAGATGCTGTCAAATTAATCGATGAAGAAAGTGGCGGTCACTTTGATCCTGATATTGTGCAGGTGTTTCATAGAGTATTACCACAGATACTTGAAATTAAAGCAATGTACGCAGAAGAAAAGGGCCAGAAAATACGCAGTTAAGTTTGGGTGAATTTGGGGGAAGATCCACATTAAGGCGTCTATTTTGTTGTTGGTGATTTGGTTTGGGTTCTTTTTTCGCGAGAAATAGGTTGAGAAGAATAATATTGAGCGTGATCATCTCCAAGCGCGCGACTAAATGTGATACATCATGTAGCTACATAACTACCTCCATCCAGATTTAGACGTCGTCACTAGGCCCACCTGCTAGGTCTATGCTTTCAAATCCATCGAGCAAATGCTGAATGGCGCGCTTGATCCGCTCAGGTTGGTGCGGGTCGGCGTGGTATAGCAAATAGAAGGGCACGTGGGGCGCGGCCCAACCTTCAAACACGGGCACCAGTTTGCCTTTAT
>Ga0105356_10007264_pt1 | contig 10200 bp, 6 predicted proteins | sample GOMGulsemesocosm_3_FD_83502 | JGI IMG/M metagenome (GOLD analysis project Ga0105356, IMG submission 83502) | Methane-oxidizing microbial communities from mesocosms in the Gulf of Mexico - GOM9D Gulf of Mexico | ecosystem: Environmental > Aquatic > Marine > Cold seeps | place: Gulf of Mexico...
AAAATAATCAATCCTCCAGCCAACATTTCTATCTCTAGCTCCACCTCTATAACTCCACCAACTGTATTTCTCCTCTTCTGTTGGATGTAAATACCTAAACGTATCTATTAAACCAGCATTGGTAAAGTTATCCATCCCGTCAATTTCCTCTTGCATAAAACCAGCACTTTTGTTGTAGTTTGGTTTTGGTCGAGCTAAATCAATTGCTTTATGCGCAACATTAAAATCACCACAAACAAGTACAGGTTTTTTCTTTTCAAGTTCTTTTAAAAAGTTTAGAAAAGTAGCATCAAAATTTTGTCTGTCGGCTAAACGAGATAAATCGTTTTTAGAATTAGGAGTATAAACAGTTGTAATATAAAACTCTTTAAACTCAGCAGTTAAAACTCTTCCTTCTTGGTCGTGTTCTTCAACACCTATACCTGAAAAAATGTTTAGGGGTTCAGTTTTAGAAAGAATGGCAGTACCTGAATATCCTTTTTTAACGGCAGAGTTGGAGTAGGAGAAATAACCACTTAAATCTGTTAACACTTCAGCCACTTGGTCGTCTTGCGCTTTTGTTTCTTGAAAACAAATGACATCAGGATTCATTTCTTCTATTTTATCAAATAATCCTTTTTTTGCTACTGCTCTTATTCCGTTTAAATTCCAAGAAATTAATTTCATAATTATATAATTTATGTAAGCAAAACTAATTAATTTATAAAAGAGAGATTGTTACTTTTGTAGGATTAATAGTCTTTTATCTATTTTCTTAAATTCTCGAATCTCAAACATAATGTATAGTAAAGCAGAAAAGAAAAAATTTATCCTCGATTTTTGGAATGGCTTTGGAATGCACATGAAAAAACATAATGCAGATTTTGGAAGAGTTCGTTGGGTAAATTACCGTTCAAATGTTAAAGATATTTTTTTTAGATTAAACATCGATAACAAGTCAGCTACATTTTCAATTGAAATGCAGCATAAAGATGAAGGATTAAGAGAATTATTTTTTGAACAGTTTAAAGAACTTAAAGCAGTTTTAGAAGACAATATCAGAGAGGAATTGATATGGGAAGCAAAGGCCTATAATCAAAACAACCAACCCATTTCAGGAATATTCAGTGACCTTAACAAAGTATCTATTTACAATGAAAAAGATTGGCCATCTATCTTTATTTTTTTTGAAAAAAGGATGATAGGCTTACATACATTTTGGGTAGAATTTGAAGAAATATTTAAAGATTTAGAAAAATAAAGCCTCCTATATAATAATACAAACAAACAGTCGTTTTTAAACCTAAAATTAACCGTTTATCTAAGGATCATTAAGGAATAATAGTTTGTTTTTTTATAAATTATATTTTATTAATCGCTTGAAATGTAACGGATTAAAAGTATTTATACCTCGGGGAGTGTCCAATCGTATAGGGGGAGTCGATGGAAATGAGAAGAAATCATTTATTTGCAAAAAAAGTAATTATTCAGTTAAACTTTAATTTAACCGTTCATGTAAATGTGGCTTATTATAGGAAATAAAAAAATCATTTTTGCGGTGAAATTTAAGAAGAAGAAAAATATCATATTCTAAAACAAGAAAAGGTAATGAAAAAAATAATAATGTCGTTGACAATAATTTTATTCTCAGCACTCGCAGTTTCTGCTCAAGATAAATTTACACTAAGCGGAAATGTTAAAGATTTATCTGATGGTGAAGATTTAATAGGACTAACAATTTCGGTTAAAGAAATGCCAGGTACAGGTACTGTAAGTAATGTTTATGGATTCTATTCATTAACTCTTCCAAAAGGGGAGTATACCATAATGTATACTTATGTTGGTTACACTACACAAGAGTTTAAGATGAACTTTAATCAAAACATCAAAAAAAATATTGAGTTAGGAGTTGATGCCAATGATTTAGATGTTTTTGAAATAACTGCAGAAAAAGAAGATGAGAACATTCGGACAACAGAGATGAGTGTGACCAAAATTAACATGAAAGAAATAGAAAGTATCCCTGTTTTGTTTGGAGAACGTGATGTGATGAAAACCATACAATTAATGCCAGGAGTTGCAACCGGTGGAGAAGGGAGTGCTGGTTTCTTTGTGAGAGGAGGGAGTGCTGATCAAAATTTAATTTTATTAGATGAAGCTCCAGTATATAATGCATCTCATTTATTAGGTTTTTTCTCCGTTTTTAATTCAGATGCTATTAAAGATTTAAAGCTTTACAAAGGTGGAATGCCGGCTGAATTTGGTGGAAGATTATCCTCGGTAATGGATATTAAGATGAAAGATGGGAATTCAAAAAAAATGTCAGTAAGTGGAGGTATAGGTTTAATCTCTTCTAAACTAACGATTGAAGGACCTATAGTAAAAGATAAAGGATCTTTTATTATTTCAGGAAGAAGAACTTATTTGGATGTGTTTACAAAGTTATCTAGTGATGAAACGACAAAAAATGCTTCACTTTATTTTTATGATTTAAATTTAAAAGCCAATTATAGACTTGGAGAAAAAGATAGAGTGTTTTTATCTGGGTATTTTGGAAAAGATGTATTGGGTTTAAAAGATCGTTTCGGATTTAATTGGGGGAATACTACTGCAACGTTACGATGGAATCATTTGTTTAGTGATAAGTTGTTTAGTAACACCTCTTTAATCTATAGCAATTACAATTATAACATTAGTATTGATGAAGCTGATTTTAAAATTGATTCGAAAATTCAGGATTTAACGTTTAAAGAAGATTTAGATTTCTATTGGAATGATAAGAATAAGATAAAGTTCGGAGGAAGTGTAGTGCACCATACTTTTGCACCAGGAGAAGTTTCTACTACAGGTGAAACAAGTAATTTAAATGAGCTTGTAATAGAAAAAAGATATTCTTTTGAGAGTGGGCTATATGCATCTAATGAACAAAAAATATCAGATTTATTTTCAGTAACCTACGGTGTAAGATTCTCTAATTTTACTCAAGTTGGACCAGGCGATATATATACTTATGAAAAAGATGGTTCAATTTCTGACACAACAAATTATAGCGATTGGGAAACTGTTTCTTCATACAATGGTATAGAACCCCGAGTCTCAACTAAATTTCAATTAAATGAGTTTAGTTCAATAAAGGCATCTTATGCAAGAAGCAATCAATATTTACATTTATTGTCGAACTCATCTAGTGGGAGCCCTACTGATGCTTGGATGCCTAGTAGTAATAATATAAAGCCAGAAGTATCTGATCAGGTTGCTTTGGGTTACTTTAGAAATTTTAAGAATAATGCTTATGAGTTTTCAGTAGAGTCATATTATAAAATATTAGATAACACAATCGATTATAAAAATGGAGCTGAAATAACATTAAATCCAACGGTTGAAGGTGAGTTGTTATATGGAGAAGGAAGAGCTTATGGATTAGAATTTTTTCTTAAAAAGAAAAAAGGGAAGTTTACTGGATGGGTAAGTTATACATTGGCAAAAAGTGAAAATAGATTTGAGGCTTTAAATAGTGGCGAATGGTATTCTGCTAAACAAGATAGAACGCATGATCTTTCTGTAGTTGGAATGTTGTCTTTAAGCGAAAGAGTAAAACTCTCCTCAACGTTTGTTTATTATACGGGTAATGCAGTTACTTTTCCAACAGGTAAGTATCAAATAGATAATCAAACTGTAAATTTATATTCAGATAGAAATGGATCTAGAATGCCAAATTATCATAGAATGGATATTGGGTTAACATTAGAAGGTAAAAAATACAAAGAAGTAAAAAACTTTGAAACGGGAGAAATAGAAAAAGTAAAGAAGAAAATGGAATCGAATTGGAACTTTTCTGTTTACAATGTTTATGGTAGAGAAAATGCGTATTCAATATCATTTCAAGAAAATGAAGATGATCAAACAAAAACCGAGATTATGCAATTATCTCTGTTTAAGATGATCCCATCTATTAGTTACAATTTTAAATTTTAAAAATATGAAATCAATTAAATTAATCATACTTGTTGTTGCGAGTTCAATATTCATCATTTCTTGCGAAAAAAAAATTGATTTAGAATTAAATGAATCAGAACAACAAATTGTTGTTGAAGGAATTGTACACGATAACTTAGGTGACAACTATGTTCTTTTGTCCAAAACTAGGGCCTATGATAACAATGAAGCAATCGAAACCATATCTAATGCTAAGGTTAAAATAACGGATAATTTAGGAACGGTTTACGAACTTGATGAAGTTGATACTATTCCGGGTTATTATACCAACGCGAGTCTAACAGGTGTGGCAGGAAGAGCTTACAACTTAGAGGTAAACATTAATGGAGAAGTGATTACAGCTAATTCAACAATGGATGCAAAAAGTCAAATTGATTCACTTTCTTATGAAGAAGAAACAGACTTTACGGATGAAGATACCACACAATATCGTTTATATTGTCATTTTACTGACCCTGCAAATGTTAAAAATTATTATAGATTAAAAGCCTTTGGCAAGGATGGTCAAAAAGACGGATACATTAGTTTAACGGATGACTATTTTGATGGAATTTCGACTTTCTTTCCACTGTTTGAAATGTTTTTTGATGAGGGTGAGACAGTAACTGTTCAGTTATTAACGGTAGATGAAGCAAATCATAGGTATTTTACAGCAGTCTATTCTTCACAAGGAGGAGAGGTTCCTGGAAACCCTCCAACAAACTTAATTGGAGAAAAGGCGGTGGGTTACTTTGGAGCTTACGCAAAAAGTGAAGTAACAGTTATAATTGGAGAATAGTTTGGTTATTTTGAATAAAGTTAGCTAGCTATATTTCAAAATTTCATTAATACGGAGTTCAATTGTCTTTAGTTCATTATTCTCGGATTGATTAATGTTCAGTTGTTCTCCTTCTATACCGTTTTTTTCTGTGTTAAATGGAATATTTTGTTTTCTTATGGAAACGAATAATTCATTTTTTTAGAGAGAAATTCTAATAAGAAATAGAGATTATTTTTAGCATCAATTGTTATTTAAATTCAACCTACAGTCATTACAACTAAAGCTCTATAGCTTTTAACCTCAATAGCGTTATACAAGAGTTTTCATCTCTATTTTGCCTTATAATTCTATTAAAAATTGAAAGCTAACAAATTCATTAACAAAAAGGGTTTATAGTTGCTAAAATCCCTTTACTTATCGTTTTTCAATGAATTATATATCGAGATAATTTTCTTTGGACTCTTAAATTTTGAATGATACAACGCTAGACAAAGTCTTTTTATATTTTAGTCAGATAATATCCATCAGTATTGTGAAGAATGATTTCTTTAAGGAAAATTGATTCTGAAAATTGAAAAGTGATCAATTCTAGTGTCTTGAATTCTGTTAATATGGAGCTTACCCAAAATGAAATATGTATTGATAACAGGCCTTTTTGGTCTCTACGTAGACTAACTCTTGTATAAATATTTCGATAAAAAATGAAAGTGACAAAGTGCAATAATTTATTTCTGTTTTCTAACGATAATTAACAAAAAAATAAACTGTGTTATGGCTTTCGCTTACAGCAATGTGTCGATAATTTGCTTTTTACCTGAGTTCAATTTATCATTGGACCATATAATTAATCGGTTAGAGTGAAATTCTGTACGAATTTTGTTTCGAGAACATTTGTTTATATAAAACCATTGGTTCTCAATATATTTGGCTCAAAAAAAACACTCGCACTGACAATAATTTTTAAGAATCGAACTCAAGTTTTTCATAAGTCAGTTATCTTTTAGATAGAATTTTAAGATTAGAATGATTGGCAATTAATATTTCATTATTCATAGAAAAGAATAATAGATCTCGTTACTTTTTTGGTTGATTTTTAAGAAATCTGCAAAGATTGAAAGGAATAGGTCACGCCTAAACTCTTCAAAAATAATGCAGAGAGACAAGGTTTTTCTCTTTTTCAAAAAATAGTTCAAAAAAAAGTAGGGTAAGGAGATTTTCATACGGTATGCTTGTAATAAATCTGAACTAAAATTGAAACAAATAAAGATGAGTATTCACCATTCAATCATACATAATAATTTAAAGAGAACATGAAAAGAAAAATAATATCACTGACAATAATTATATTATCAGTATTAACCGCCTTTGGGCAAGAAAAATTCACGCTAAGTGGAAATGTAAAAGATTTATCTGATGGCGAAGATCTGATAGGACTTACTATTTCGGTAAAAGAAATACCAGGAACAGGAACAGTAAGTAATGTTTATGGTTTCTATTCTCTTACACTGCCAAAAGGAGAGTATACAATTTTATATACTTATATAGGCTATCAGACTCAAGAGTATAAAATGAATTTTAATCAGAACCTCAAAAAAAATATAGAGTTAGGTATTGATGCAAATGATTTGGAAGTTTTTGAAATAACTGGAGAAAAAGAAGATGAGAACATTCGTTCAACAGAGATGAGTGTTACCAAAATTGATATGAAAGAAATAGAGAGTATTCCTGTTCTTTTTGGTGAACGTGATGTCATGAAAACAATACAATTAATGCCTGGGGTTGCAACAGGTGGAGAAGGAAGTGCAGGTTTTTTTGTTAGGGGAGGTAGTGCTGATCAAAATTTAATTTTATTAGATGAAGCTCCTGTTTATAATGCATCTCATTTATTAGGGTTTTTCTCGGTTTTTAATTCAGATGCTATTAAAGATTTAAAACTTTATAAAGGTGGAATGCCAGCTGAATTTGGAGGAAGACTATCCTCAGTAATGGACATTAAGATGAAAGACGGAAATTCTAAAAAAATGGCCGTGAGTGGAGGAATAGGATTGATCTCATCCAAATTAACAATAGAAGGACCAATCGTGAAAGATAAAGGATCTTTTATGATTTCTGGAAGAAGAACATATTTAGATGTATTTACAAAACTTTCAAAAAAGCAAGCAGTAAAAGATGCCTCGTTATATTTTTATGATTTAAATTTAAAAGCGAATTATCGTTTTGGAGAGAAAGACAGGGTTTTCTTATCAGGATATTTTGGTAAAGATGTGTTGGGTCTAAAAGATCGCTTTGGTTTTAATTGGGGGAATACTACAGCAACATTACGTTGGAACCATTTATTTAGTGATAAGTTGTTTAGTAATACTTCACTTATTTATAGTAATTATAATTATAACATTAAAATCCATAAGGAAGGATTTGAAATCGCATCAAAGATTCAAGATTTAACGTTTAAAGAAGATTTAGATTTTTATTGGAACGATAAGAATAAGATTAAATTTGGAGGAAGTGTTGTGCATCATACTTTTGCACCAGGAAAAATTTCTAGTACTGGATCAGGGAACTTAAATGATCTTGTTATAGAAAAAAGATATTCATTTGAAAGCGGACTATATGCATCTAATGAACAAAAAATTACTGATTTATTTTCGGTTACCTATGGTTTAAGATTTTCCAACTTTACACAAGTAGGGCCGGGAGAGATCTACACATATGAAAAAGATGGATCTGTTTCTGATACAACAAATTACACTAAAAGTCAAACGGTTTCTTCATACAACGGTTTAGAACCTAGGGTGTCAGCCAAATATCAGTTAAATGAGTATAGTTCTTTAAAAGCATCGTATGCTAGAAGTAACCAATATTTACATTTATTATCTAACTCATCTAGTGGCAATCCTACTGATGCTTGGATGCCTAGCAGTAATAATATAAAACCAGAAGTATCAGATCAAGTAGCTTTGGGATATTTTAAAAATTTCAAAAACAATGCTTATGAGTTCTCTGCAGAAACTTATTATAAAACACTAGATAACACGATAGATTATAAAACCGGAGCGAACATTACATTAAACCCTAAAGTAGAGGGAGAACTTTTATATGGAGAAGGAAGAGCTTATGGGTTGGAACTCTTTCTTAAAAAGAAAAAAGGAAAATTTACAGGTTGGATTAGTTATACCCTAGCAAAAAGTGAAAATAGATTTAAAGAGGTGAATAGAGGGGAGTGGTATTCTGCTAAACAAGATAGAACACATGACCTTTCAATTGTAGGAATGTTAACATTGAGTGAGCGTGTAAAACTGTCATCAACATTTGTTTATTATACTGGAAATGCAGTAACGTTTCCTACTGGAAAATATGAAATTGATAATCAGACAGTTAATTTGTATTCTGATAGAAATGGATCAAGAATGCCAAATTATCATAGAATGGATATTGGTCTTACTTTAGAAGGTAAAAAATATAAAGAAGTAAAAAACTTTGAAACAGGTGAAATAGAAAAGGTGAAGAAAAAAATGGAGTCGAATTGGAACTTTTCTGTCTACAATGTATATGGTAGACAAAATGCATATTCAATATCATTTAGAGAAAATGAAGATAATCCAACACAAACGGAGATTGTCCAACTTTCTTTGTTCAAAATGATTCCTTCAATTAGTTATAACTTTAAATTTTAAAAATTATGAATACAGTTAAACCCTTATTTTTTGTTGTTTTTTGCTCTCTGATATTGTTCTCTTGCGAAAAAAAAATAGATTTAGATTTAAAAGAATCAGATCAAATGTTTGTTGTAGAAGCTATTGTCCATGATAATTTAGGCGATAATTATGTTTTACTTTCTAAAACTAGACCTTATGCCAATAATAGCGCAAGTGAAAAAATATCGAATGCCTCAGTTCTAATAAAAGATAATACAGGAGTAGTACATAGTTTACATGAAACTACCCCAGGTTATTATACCGATCCAACATTACTTGGTGTTGCAGGAAGAACTTATGATCTAGAAATAATTATTGGTGGAGAAGTCATTACTGCAAGTTCATTTATGAATGTAAGAACAGTAATTGATTCTATATCTTACGAAGAATTGGATGAACCTGATAGTGAGGATGAGTATGAAATTTATTGCCATTTTAAAGATTCGTTGAACTATGAAAATTTTTATAGAATAAGGTCTTTTAAGGAAGACGAGCAAGAGGATGGTTATGTTAGTTTTCTAGATGATTTGATTGATGGAAAATCAACTTTTTATCAACTTTCAGACATGACATTCTTTGAAGGAGATGAAGTCAGGGTAGAATTATTATCTATTGATGAAGCAAACTATAGATATTTTACAGCTGTGAGTTCTTCACAAGGAGGAGATGTTCCAGGAAACCCAATTTCTAATTTAAAGGGAGACAAAGTTGTAGGTTATTTTGGCGCTTATGCAAAAAGCGAAGTAATAGTTACAATTGGCGAGTAGTTAAAAGTAACAAATAGCTTTAATCAATAGAACTATCCCCAAAGCAAAGCTTTGGGGATAGTTCGTTTTAAGAAGTTTTTTATTGAAAAGAGGGTGCAGAAGGGAGTTGTATTTACGATACTGATTAATTTAATCAGTAATATGAAAATAAAAGTAGGGTAAATAGATTCTTATACGGTATTCTAGTATAGAGAGGTAAACTGAATGAATAAAGCAGTAATCTCTTCAATTAACAGGGTTATTTTTTGATTAATATTTATTGTATCTCTTAAACCATCTATAGTTAAATTGTGTTATAATTTAGTGTGGTGAATTATATAAAACAAAAATTGTATGTTATGATGAAATAAACCTATTGCATATTTTTCTTAGTAAATAAAAGTGATAATTTCACACAATGATTATCGTTAGTTTTTAATTGTTAAAAACAACTTTACTATATAAAATATAAAATATTGACTAAAGAAGAGTTTAAAAATATCTACGATCAATATTTTGATACCATCAGGAGATATCTCTATTACAAATCGGGTAATAGTGACCTAGCTACTGACATTGCTCAAGAGGTTTTTATTAAAGTGTGGGAAAAACAATTTGATTTTAAATCAAAAAAAATTGTTCCGTTACTTTATAAAATGTCTAGTGATCAATTTATTAATTATACTAGAAAAGAGAATGTTAAGAGAGAATATTTAAATGAATTTAGATTTAATTTTAAAGAAGATAAAACAGACAATATATTAGAATATAAAGAGCTAAAACAAATTTATGAAAATGCAATAGCTAAATTATCTAACAAACAAAGAGAAGTGTTTTTAATGAGTAGGCTAGAAGAGCTAACTTATAAAGAAATAGCTTTAAGGTTAGATATTACAGTTAAAGCGGTTGAAAAAAGAATGAGTATTGCTCTATCTGAACTAAAGAAACAATTAAAAGGCTATGAATAATCTTGAACAACAGAATAGTTTTGAAGAAACGGAATTTTTTAAGAAAATTGATGTCC
>Ga0105356_10007267_pt1 | contig 10200 bp, 7 predicted proteins | sample GOMGulsemesocosm_3_FD_83502 | JGI IMG/M metagenome (GOLD analysis project Ga0105356, IMG submission 83502) | Methane-oxidizing microbial communities from mesocosms in the Gulf of Mexico - GOM9D Gulf of Mexico | ecosystem: Environmental > Aquatic > Marine > Cold seeps | place: Gulf of Mexico...
GATGGTAACGACATAGTGATCACTAATCTTTTAGGGCTAAGCGAAGATCATTTCGCTCGCTGGTAGTCAAAAGGCATATTATGGATTTATCACTTTTAACCAATAACCCCGAAGCTTTGTTGCTTGTATTAGCTCCGATCTTTTTTAGCTGTATTTTTTTAGAGTGGTTTTTGGGAGATCGACAAAAGAAGCTTCCCGAAAATGCTCGTTATAAAAAAACTGAAGTATTGTGTAACCTAGCTTTAGCGGCCATGCATCAAGGCACTGACATTATTTCTGGCTTACTGATATCAAGCCTTTATTTGTCAGTATTTGGTTGGCATCTATTTGAAATTGATATCAGCGTCAGTAGTTTCCTATTATTGATGCTAGCACAAGATTTTTGTTATTACTGGTTTCATCGTTGCAGCCATCGTATACGTTATATGTGGGCAGCTCATGTAGTACACCATAGCTCTGAAAACATGAACTTCAGCACGGCATTTCGTCAAAGTTTGATGTATCCAGTAGCTGGGATGTGGATTTTTTGGTTGCCATTAGTGATCATAGGTTTTTCTCCTAATATGGTGATTTTGGTAGTATTGTTCAACCTAGCTCTGCAGTTTTTTGTTCATACTCAATCTATTCGTTCATTAGGTCCAATAGAGTGGATTTTTAATACACCGTCTCATCACCGTGTTCATCATGGACGTAACGCAGAATATATAGATAAAAACTATGCTGGTGTATTGATTATCTGGGATAGATTATTCGGCACTTTTGAACCCGAAAGAGCAACTGTCGAATATGGCATAACAAAACCCGTAGAAAGCTTTAACCCGATTATCGTCACTTTTGCCGAATGGAAAGACTTATATAATGATGTTTCAGCCAAGGGGCTAACTTTCAAGCAACGGCTTAAAATTTTACTGCTGCCTCCACGCTAATCAGCAAGTTTCACATAACAGAGTTTTTCTTTTGATAACCCTGCAACTTGTCACACTTACACTACAGCTTGACAGGAAGTAATAGGAAATGTACGAGGTATTAAAATATAGGCTAACGTCGAGTATCAGGCCGTTTACGGTAGCCAACTAAAATACTAGCCGAACTATAATAATGTTATTTAATTAAAAGCTATATAGCGGTACTACAACTTATTTTTTGACATATTTTTTATCAGCCCTTGCTAATGCCCAATCAAACAACATCTTGACAGATAATATTCTTGGTCCGATATTACTTTTTTGAGTAAAAATGCACAGCTAGCATTAGCCTACTGACTTTAAATCATTATAAAGGCCTAATTAAAAGACTCTTTTTCGAACTGTTTAATGATTAATTAACTCTATTTTAAACCCAAAAAATCCCTAACGATTTTAATCGTTAGGGATTATATTTTAGCTAGATGATCGGTTAAGTATTCTTAAACAATCACATTACACTTTATATCTTAAATAATTAAAAAGTATAAGAACCAGTTAAGTAAACCGTTCTACCTAATACATCAACATAACGCGGATCATAACCAGCCTGGTGACCTGAACCACCAGTACGTAATGACATTGGCGGTTGCTTATCAAATAAGTTATTAATACCTAATGTAACGTTTAAATCATCATTAATATAATAACTCGTTGAGTAGTTAATTGTAGTATATGAAGGAATACCTAATTGAACACCACCACTGTAATTAGTGCTAATATCTGAAGCTAGACGAATACGTGTATCACCACCCGCATGATACTGATCTTGATAACCGCTACGATAATATACATTCAAGCTATGCTCAAAATCGCCATGACTCAATGTATTAGAAATATTAATCACATTACGGAATGTCACTTGCTGATTATCGCCAAATCTTCCTAAGCTAGTATCAAAAGTATCTGTAGTGCCCACACGTAAACGTTCACTTTCAATAATGTAGGTACCTTGGAATGAAGTTTTTAATGTACCGAAGCTAAATTCATTGGTTAAATTCATCCCCCAATCAATACCTTCATTGTTTGACTCACCAATATTAACCGCTGCTTGAATAATCGCTAATTCATCTTTGCCTGAGCCACGGTTAAATTTAGTAGTATATAAATCACTGTAAGTTACCGGGTCGCCAAAAATTTGATCTTGCGTTAAACGTCGAACTTGATCTTCTAAGTTAACTTGCCACCAATCAATATTCACGCTGAACGAGTTATCAGGTGCATAAACAAAACCCACTGACTTTTGTTCTGATGTTTCAGGTTTTAATAGCGCATATCCTTCTTGGTAAACGTTGTACTGAAGTTTCTCTGGGAAACAGCCAGCAGAACGAGCATCGCTTGAAGGGAAAGGACAATCATAGGCTGATGACGTAACGCCAAAGTCAATTCTAGGTGCAGCAATCTCACGCATTGTCGCAGCTTTAAAACCAGTACCGATAGACGCACGAACCAACCAATCTTCATTTGGACGATAAGATACACTTAATTTGTAAGTGGTATCATTTGCATCACTATTAACTTTTTGTCCACCAGTAGCGCGTGAATCAGTAATGCCACCAACATTATCATAGCGTAAAGCACCTGTTACTTCTAAACCGTCAATAATAGGAACAATGGTTTCTAAATAAACACCGTAGTTTTCACGTGATAAATCAAATTCAGGACTAGCCTCTTCAAATAAGATAATTTCATCTCGGTTAGCTGCACTGATAGTTTGGTCATATTCTTGTTTGCGGAAATCAAAGCCACCACCAATGTATACATCACCAGCAGGTAGTTCAAATACCGGCATAGATGCCTTACCTTCAATAGAAGTTAGCGAGGTTTTATTACCAGTCCATGCACCTGAGTACATAGTATCCGCTACCATTTGATTTTGTTCTGCTGAAAGATCTTCAGGCGGTACAAAAATATTAACTGCGCCAGATTCTAACAAGCCCATTAGCTTTTCTTCAACTGGATAACCCGTTACACGATTATCTGTTTGATCTGTATCTGAGTAGCTATAGGCTAAATCATATGTGAGATCACCGAAATCGCCACGCACACCGAGTACAAAACTTTGTGAATCTGTTTGGTAATCATTAGTACGATTTCCACCCGGGCGAGTACGCCAGCGCACATCTACTTGCTTCAATTGAGCAGCTTCTTCAGCTGTCAAATGAGGAAGTACATTATCTTGTACTAATTGAGAATCAAGAGGCAAACTAAATGCGCCAGTTGGGTACGGTGCGATACGTGATACTAAACTAAAATCTGAATAAGAAGCGGTTGCATAAACTTCCATGCCATCATTTATTTCAGCAACACCTTGTAAAAAGAAATTATCACGAGTACTTTCTGGGAATATTCTGAGAGTCTCGGTGAAATCATAAATACAGGTTGTGCCACTAGGTGCGTTTTTCTCAGCACATTGGCCATTTGCTTCACGATAAGGATTGAAGCTGCGGCCATCTAACTCATCAAAGGTAAGATAAGCGTTTCCAGGAATAGCATTAGCTGAAGTACGTTGGAAAATCAAATCATTACCTTGATAGCTAAATGGCAAAATACCTGTTTTAGCAAAATCACGATCTGATGACTTCAACTCTTCTTGTTCATCGTGGCTATAAGAAAACATAACGTTATAGCCGTCAGTACCTAGATCACCGTAACCTGCCGTAATAGCAACGCTTGAGCTTTCACCACCTTCTTCTTGAGGTCGGTCATAACGACCAGCAACATTTACACCTTGGAAATCATCTTTCATTATAAAGTTGATGACGCCAACAATGGCATCAGAGCCATAAATAGCAGAAGCACCGTCAGTTAATACGTCTACACGTTTTATTGCAGCTAAGGGAATAGAGTTTAAATCAACCGTACTACCAGAGCCAGCTGAAGCTAAACGGCGGCCATTCACTAAGACTAAAGTATATTCTCCACCTAAATCACGTAATGAGGCTGTTTGCTGACCACCACCACTACCACCAACTGAGTCAGAAGCGGTTAAAAACCCCTGCATTTGTGGAATTTTTTGCATTAAATCAGGTACGCTAGTAACCCCTGTTCTAGCAATATCAGCAGTTGAGATGCTTGTTATCGGCAATGCTCCCTCAAAGTCTGTACGTTTAATACTTGAACCAGTAATTTGGATGCGTTCGACTTCAGTTTCGCTTTCTTCAGCTAAAACCGAATTAGTTGCTAGCATTGATGCAGATGTAGCACCAAAAACCATGGCAAGCTTAATCGACTTAGCAAGCTTATTATTTGTAAACATGTGAGATTCCCTGTGTTTTTTTGTTTTAATATTTTTGGCTATTTCTGGTGCCAAGCTACAAAAATACGCGCTGCCAATCGTCGAAACATTCACTAATACGTAAACAGAGCAAAACAAGGGGTTAATGACACAAATTCTGTGATGAACGGCTCTTCGCTATTAATTACTGAGCCCTATTAAAGTTTATCAATAGTAAATTTTGTAACTTAAATGACATAAATAGACATTTCGACGATACTAACTTGCATTTCATCGCAAATGTGTTAAACAATGTCAGTGTGGTAACAATTAGTCATAACTATGTTTAAGTCGTTTATTAAGAATATCCCCTCATATAAATTTTGGTTAGCAAATCTTGTTTTTTGGTTAATTTTAAATACTCTAGCTGCTTCATTTAATTATCGTATTGCAATGCACTACGAGCGCCCTTCTATATTTAGTGATATTTGGTTGGAATATATTCCGTGGTGGGGGAATTGGGCATTAATTGCACCGTTAATTATTGCAGTGACCGCAACCATTAAATTTGATCGACAGCGCTCTATTTCCTTTGTACTAAATCATTTATCCATAATGATCATCGTATTTACTTTCTATTGGGCACTGACCACGATTGAAATCACCTTCATTAAAAGTGGCAATGTAACGCTCAGTGAAATATTAATTTCTCTCAATCGAATATGGCTCAGTCCGCTTCATATGGATATTATGGTTTATCTTGCTGTGTTGGGGACAGGGTACGCCATCACTTACTATCAAAGTGGCAAAGAACAAATCCTGAAAAATGAACAATTAGCTAAACAATTAATACAAATTGAATTACAGTCATTAAAATCACAATTAAATCCGCATTTTTTATTTAATACCTTAAATACTATTGCTAGTTTGATTCGTTTAGAAAGAAAAACTCACGCGATTAAAGCACTGAGTGAATTAAGCATGATGCTGAGAAAAGTATTAGAAAACCAAAATAAACAAATGATCTCACTACGTCAGGAAATTGATTTTATTGAAAGTTATTTAACCATTCAAAAAATGCGCTTCGAAAACAAATTAGAGACAGAGGTGTCTATTGAAGGGGAATGTAACCATTGTGAAATCCCCTTTATGTTATTGCAGCCTCTTGTTGAAAATGCAGTGCAACATGGTTGCCAATTAGAAAGTAACAAAAACACTTTATCGATGAACATACAGTGTAACAGTCGTCAAATCATCTTTAAGTTAACTAATAAAATATCAGAAACCGATGAACATAAAGGCTTTGGTATTGGATTAAAAAACTGTCATCAAAGAATGGAAAAAATTTATAATAATAACTTTAGCTTATCGCTAAAAGACTTAGAAAACGGTTATTTCGAAACCTTACTTATCTTACCCACAGGAGCAACTAATGTTTAAAGTTCTGATTGCCGACGATGAATATTTGGCACGAGAAACGATTAAACTATTATTAAAAGATCAAAAAGATATTTCTGAAATATTTGAAGCTGAAAATGGTAACCAAACTTTAGCGCTCGCTCAGCAAAAACAGCCTGATCTAATTTTTCTCGACATTCAAATGCCAGGCCAGAGCGGTATTGAGGTTGCAGAGCAACTAGGTGAATCTGCGGTTATTATTTTTGCCACTGCTTATGATCAGTTTGCTATAACCGCATTTGAATTGAGTGCTATCGATTATTTACTAAAGCCATTTGATGATGAGCGGTTTTATGCATCTTTAGACAAAGCTAGAAGTCAAATAACTACAAAATCACGGACAGACTTTAAAAACATTAGCCGACTGATCCACCAAATGGCCAATGAAAAAGATGTTACTTATAAAAGCCGTATTGTAGTGAAAGACCCTGGCAGAATACGTTTAATAGAAATAGTCGACATCAATTATATTCTTGGTGCAGGAAACTACGCCGACATATATCTCAGTGATAACAGCCATATTTTACATAGAGAAACCCTGACGTCACTTGAGCAACAATTAGATCCTAATTTATTTGTTCGAATTCATCGTTCAACTATAGTAAAACGTACCTGTGTAAGTGAACTGGAATCAAATGACAATGGTGACTACATTGTCATTTTAAAAACAGGGGAAAGGTTAACTTTAAGTAGACGTAATAAAAATAAACTTGAAGAATTAATCAGGACTGATTAAAAAAGAACAATATACTGCTGCATTTTTTTAATACTGTACATGGATGTGCATGCTCCTACATGGATGTAGGATATTATAATGACGCATGGGGCGGTTACTCAGACATGCTAATCCCTTGAAAAACAAAATGTCTGAGAAAGCTTTGTACATAGCAGAAAACAAACTCCTACATTTTCTGTATACACATAAAACAAGGGGTAAGGTATTCCTTACCCCTCAAAGGTAGCCGTCTTAGTAGTTCAGATTGACAGATCATATTCACCAGAAAGCAACAACAATGTCAGCCAAAACAAATCACCAAGGAGTATTGTTAACTGTTTAATTGACAATATCTATTATGACAACATCAGTAATCATTACTCGTCGTTTGGGATGAGTTGTGAATATTTTGTGATGAGTGGCTATCCCATGATTGATATTTTGAATATTAATTGATGTTTCATGAATATTCATACTTCTTGTTTTTTAACCTGAAAACGGTTTGAGATATTTCCTCTTTAAAATTCAAAAATTAACTCAAGTTATCGCTTGGTAGGTTTAATTAATTCAGAAAATTCCCCATCAGTAGTTAATCTCGGCTCTGCCTACAATAGTATTCGTCCTCCCAAACCATGGTGTTCATATTGCCAACTAAGTAAATATAAATTGCAGCTAGAACAGCCTTAAATAACCCAAACTCAGGTTATTTATTCAAATTGAGTATTGTGTAGACATAGTCAGCAATGGATAAGCTAGATGTTAACCCTGGTGAATCAATGCCAAATAAATTGACAAGCCCTGGAATATTGTGAGTCGACACTCCTTGAATAGAAAAATCCTTAAAGCTCTCATCAGGACCTTGCAATTTAGGCCTTATACCTGAATAAGCTGGTTGTAAACGTTCAAAATCCACTTCAGGAAAGTACAGTTTTACTGCTTGAAAAAATTTGGACTTTAATTCTAGTGAAACATTATACTCAAGTTGATCAACATACTGGGTATCTGGTCCAAACTTTAATTGCCCAGCGACATCCAACGAAGCGTGTATACCTAGACCGTTAGCTTCAGGGATAGGATAAATCAAACGGTTAAAAGGGCTTTTGCCACTATATGAAAAGTAATGGCCACGACACCAATGTAATTTAGGAATATAGTCATCAGATAATTCAGCAATATTTTTTGCAACATCAGTGCTATGTAAGCCTGCACTGTTGATCAAATACTGACAATTGAGTTTTATTTTTTCGTTACCACTAACTAAATCAACGATAAAGCCATTACTTACAGGTTCAGCATGTAGCACCTGAGTATTGCCGACAAACATACCATTGTTGTGTTCAACGTCAGCTAGCAAACTTTGCATATAACTATGAACATCAATAATCCCCGTTGATGGTGACAGTAATGCTGCCGTCGCAGATAATGCCGGTTCAATCTTGTTTAGCTCCTTGCCATTTAACCAAGTTAAGTCAAATACTCCATTGTTCTTGGCAATTTCAATCGTATTATCTAGAATAGATTCTTCAGCTTCATTATGCGCTACTAGCAACTTACCAATACGCTGATTTGGGATATTACGCTGTTGACAATATTGATATAACTTTTCTTTACCGCGCACACACAGTAGCGCCTTTAAGCTATTTTGAGGATAGTATATTCCGGCATGAATCACTTCACTATTACGGCTGCTAGTTTCTTCGCCAAAAGTATTGTTTTTATCAACAATCAATACGTTGGCGAGCCGTTGGCTTAGTTTTGCGGCAATGGCTAAACCAACAACACCAGCACCAACAACAATAGCATCCACTTTATCCATATAAGTTACTCATTCAGTTAGAATTAAATACCTAATTATTCACCTCAATTACGTTATGGTAATCATGCGAGTAAAGCAATAGCATAGTATGGTCATTTAAACGGAAAACCGGTCTACAATGAAAAATATATTACTTTATGCCTTTATTATACTTTGTACGCTTTTCATATCATTTCCTACTTATGCTCTTGGTAAAATGGGACACCGAGTGCTTTGCCAGTTAAGTTATGATTTATTATCCGACAAACAGCAAAATAAAATAAACCAACTTTTACAACAATTACCACAACAAGAAAAATACCGTATTAATCAATACAACTACCTTAAAAAGGAAGAGCCAATAAGTTTCGCTAATAGTTGTACCTGGGCTGATGCAATAAAAAAAGACAATAGCTACAGTGAGTTCAAGTCGTGGCATTATCTTAATGTTGATAGACAAACAGAACAAATTACTAAGAGAAATTGTCAAAAAAACTGTCTAACAACGGCTATTTTGTTTCATACCAAGCAACTATCAACAGATGAAAATAAAATACAAAAAACAAAAGCACTAATGTTTTTAGGTCATTGGTTAGGAGATATTCATCAACCATTGCATGTTAGTTTTGCCAGTGACTTAGGCGGCAATAAAATAGAGATAAAACCTTATATTGGTCGATGTAATAATATGCATTGGTATTGGGATCAATGCTTACTGATGAATAGACATAAAAACAAAGACGAAAAAACATCACACTACCACCAAGATATATACCGCCAACTTTATCAGCAGTTATCTCATGATTTAGCTAGGGCACCAAAAATAGCATGGCAAAATAGTGATGTATTTTCATGGGCGAATGAATCATTAACTTTAGTACGCAAAAACAGTTTTAATTATTGCCGAATTAATAACAACAAATGTGAAAGCTACGTCGAAGAAGAAATCTCACTATCTCAGACATACCATCAAAAATTTAGTCAAATACTACAACAGCGAATACTCCAAGGTGCAGTACGTTTAGCTATGCTACTTAACACCGCTCTATAGTGGGGCTATCAAAGATAAAAAACAGCACCTCAGTGCTGTTTTTTTATCTTCAGGATGAACGCTATGTCATAGTCACATCGCTGTGAAGGAGCAACTATGATTAATAAGAAAAATTTATTCGCTTTCTTTATGACCTACTTTAGCAGGCTCTGCTGGTTTAACAATTTCTAATAATTCAATTTCAAATTCCAAAACTGAATTACCCGGCATACCTGGTCGACCATTTGCTCCATAAGCCAAATTAGATGGGATAGTGAATTTAAATTTAGAGCCGACAGCCATTAGTTGTACACCTTCAGTCCAACCAGGAATAACTTGGTTTAAGCCAAAAGTGATAGGTTTTTTCGAACTATCAAACTCTTCACCGTTAATGAAAGTACCTTTGTAGTTAACTTTAACTCTATCTGTAGCAGTCGGCTTTTCACCTTTACCTTCAGACAAGACTATGTATTGAATACCTGACTCAGTTACTTGAACACCTTCTTTCTTGGCGTTTTCAGCTAAAAAGGTCGCACCTTCTGCCAAAGCTTTTTCAGCGCCTGCTGCAGTAACTTCTTGCTGTTTCGCTTTCATGGTTTGCTCAAGATTCATCATTAACGCTTGAATTTCTTCTTTTTCGATAATTGACTTGCCTGCAAGGCTATCAGTGAAACCACGAATAATAATGGATTGATCTAAACTTAAACCCATTTCTGATTGCTGCTCAAGATTACGCTGAGTGAACATGCCAATAGATGCACCTAAGCCATAGGCTTGCTTTTGTATCTCAGTTTCCAAGCCTGAAGTATTTGCTTCTTGCTTTTGTATTTCAGTATCTACCACTGCAGTACTTTCTTTATTTTCTTCTTGGCAGCCCATCAAAGTCATAAGGGCAACGGCTACTAGCGTAGGTTTAAACAATTTCATCTATTTCTCCAAAATGTACCCAAGCGTAAATTATAGTGTTAGCCGGGTTAAATAATAACTGATACAGTAAAAAGCATTATACTAACGGTAATTGCC
>Ga0105356_10007268_pt1 | contig 10199 bp, 9 predicted proteins | sample GOMGulsemesocosm_3_FD_83502 | JGI IMG/M metagenome (GOLD analysis project Ga0105356, IMG submission 83502) | Methane-oxidizing microbial communities from mesocosms in the Gulf of Mexico - GOM9D Gulf of Mexico | ecosystem: Environmental > Aquatic > Marine > Cold seeps | place: Gulf of Mexico...
GTTCTAATTGTTCACGTAAAGAAAGTGTGTTAAAATAATTTGCCATTTTTCTATTGTTTATTTATTTGTTATTTTCTATTAAATTATCAAAAACAAATTCTATTTATTTCTACTAAATTAATACGTATTACTTCTTTTTATTTTATTCCGACTGCAAAAATATAAAATCCTTTGCTTATATCTCAATATTCTTATCACTAAAAACCATTCTTTGAACGATTTATAGCAAATACATTTGATATTATAGATTTTTAAGCTTTTCCGATATTTTCATTTCTGTTTTTGAAACTGAAATTCTTCCTGTTCTTACAAATTGCATAATACCAAAAGGCAATAATTCATTGTATAAGTCTTCTGTATCTTTTCTAAAACCATTTTTTTCGATCACAAAAAACTCAGGGTTTACAGTTACAATCGTTGCGTGGCTGTTTTTGATGATATTTTGAATTTCTCTTTTATCAAATAATAAATTTGATGCAATTTTATACAAAGCCGTTTCATGAAATATAATTTCATCATCTGTATGGTAATAAGCTTTGATGACTTCAATTTGCTTTTCAATTTGCCCTACCAGTTTTTTTACATTTGTTTCCGTCATTTTGGCTACAATTGTAAAGCGGTGTACATTTTCAATTTCTGACCTAGACACATTTAAACTTTCAATATTGATATGTCTTTTCAAGAAAATAGTTGCAATTCTATTTAACAACCCAGGGTTGTTTTCTGTATATACAGATATGGTAAATAATTGTTCTTCCATTTTTATTTGTTTAATCGTTGAACTGTGTAATTGTGCAATTTATCTTTTAAACGCCACAACCAAACACTCAAAACTCATAACTTTACTTAGCTTAATCTAACTTCTGAAACACTTGCTCCGGTAGGAACCATCGGAAATACATTGTCTTCCTTTTCAATCATAACTTCTAAAAAGTAAGATTCTTTTGATGCAATCATTTCCTTTACCGCGCCTGCTAAATCTTCTCTTTTAACAACTTTAGTTGCTTTGATATCATAAGCTTCTGCTAGCTTAATAAAATCAGGATTTATCATCTCTGTTGAAGCGTAACGTCTGTCAAAAAATAATTGCTGCCATTGACGGACCATCCCCAAAAACTCATTGTTCAAAACAACAATCTTTACAGCCACTTTGGTTTGTAAAATTGTCCCCAATTCTTGACAAGTCATTTGATATCCTCCATCTCCTATAAAGGCAACAACCTCTCTTTCTGGCACTCCCATTTTAGCTCCAATTGCAGCAGGCAAAGCAAATCCCATTGTTCCCAAACCTCCAGAAGTAACATTACTTCTTGTTTTATTAAAGTTCGCATACCGGACTGTAAACATTTGGTGCTGTCCAACATCTGACACTACTACAGCATCTCCGTTGGTTTCTTTATTCACCTGATTGATTACTTCTCCCATAGTCAACCCTTCTTTTGTGGGTTTTAACTGCGGATTGATAACTGCTTCTATTTCTTGCTTATCGTATTCTTTGAACTCATTGTGCCAAGCCTCATGTCTATTTTGGTTGATAAAAGGCAAGATCATACTTAAAGAATCTTTTGAATTCCCTATAACCGCAACATTCGTTTTTACATTTTTATCAATCTCAGCAGGATCAATATCAAAATGAACTACTTTTGCCTGTTTTGCATAAGTCGCCAAATCTCCAGTAACGCGATCATCAAAACGCATCCCAATTGCAATCAACACATCACATTCATTTGTCAATTTATTTGGGCCATAATTACCATGCATTCCAACCATACCAACATTTAAAGGATGTTCTGTTTCCAATGCTGACAAACCTAAAACTGTCCATGCTGAAGGAATTCCTGCCTTTTCAATCAAAGCTTTTAATTCAGTTTCTGCTTCTCCTAAAATTACTCCTTGTCCAAAAATTATGAATGGTTTTTTTGCTCCATTGATTATTTCTGCAGCAGCTTTTACAGCTTCTTCTGATGTTTTAGGTATTGGTTTGTAACTTCTAACGCTGGTACATTTTTCATAAGAGTAATCCAACTCTCCCAATTGAGCATCTTTTGTGATATCAATCAATACTGGTCCTGGACGTCCTGATGCGGCAATATAAAATGCTTTCGCTATTGCAGCCGGAATGTCTTGAGATTTTGTTACTTGGATATTCCATTTTGTTACGGGTGCTGAAATACTAATCACATCCGTTTCTTGAAACGCATCTGTACCTAATAAATGTGAAGCCACTTGTCCAGTTATACACACTAATGGTGTTGAATCTATTTGCGCATCTGCTATTCCAGTAATAAGATTTGTTGCTCCAGGACCAGAAGTCGCAAGGCAAACACCTACTTTCCCAGTAACCCTAGCAAAACCTTGAGCTGCATGTATTGCTCCCTGTTCATGACGCGTTAATACATGGTGTAATTTATCTTGGTATTTGTACAATTCATCATAGATTGGCATTATCGCTCCGCCTGGATACCCATAAGCCAAATCTGCTCCCTCTTCCAAAAGTGCTCTTACTACAGCTTCTGAGCCTGAGATTCTTTCGGTTGGTTTATTTTGTGTTGTTGAATTCTGCATTTTTTAATCTTGTTTTATCACAAATTTTTTAAAAATTGTGGAACCGTTGCATGCAACAGTTCTAGAATTTATCAGTAACACAACCTTCTGATGCGGTTGCTACTGTATTCGCATATTTATATAAAATTCCTTTAGTATGTTTTAATGCTGGAGCAACCCATTCTTTTCTTCTTTCTGCTATTTCTTCTTCAGAAAGTAAAACATTGATTGTATTGTCTTCCGCACTAATTCTAATTCTATCTCCAGTTTTCAGCAATCCGATGGTACCACCTGATTGTGCCTCTGGCGTTATGTGACCTACTACAAATCCATGTGTTCCACCAGAAAAACGTCCGTCAGTAATCAATGCAACTGATTTCCCCAAACCAGCTCCCATAATTATAGAAGTAGGCTTTAACATTTCTGGCATCCCAGGACCTCCTCTAGGGCCGACATAACGAATAACGACGACATCTCCTTTTTCGACTTCTCCATTACCAATACCCGTATTTGCTGCTTGCTCACCATCATATACAACTGCTTTCCCTTCAAATAACAATCCTTCATTTCCTGAAATTTTTGCTACAGCTCCTTTTTCGGCTAAGTTTCCGTATAAAATCTGTAAATTCCCAGAAGATTTCAATGCTTTTTCTTTTGGATAAATCACATCTTGATCGTCTTCAAATGAAATCGCTTCTATATTTTCCAAATTTTCAGCCAATGTTTTTCCAGTAACTGTCATACAATCACCATATAAGTACCCATTATCTAAAAGGTACTTCATTACCGCAGGGGTTCCACCTACACCATGAACATCTTCCATTAAATATTTTCCAGATGGTTTTAAATCTGCTATTAATGGTGTTCTATCACTTACTGCTTGAAAGTCTTCTAAAGTAAATTCAATATCCGCAGCGTGTGCAATAGCTAAAAAGTGCAATACCGCATTTGTAGATCCTCCTAAAGCATTTACTATTGCTACCGCATTTTCAATAGATTTTTTAGAAATGATATCCAAAGGCTTCAAATCTAATTCTAATAAATTTTTAACAGCCAAAGCCGTTCTTTCACTTTCTGAAAGTTTGTTTGGATTCTCTGCAGGAATTGAAGAATTGTATGGTAATGAGAATCCCATTGCTTCAATTGCAGATGCCATTGTATTGGCAGTGTACATTCCTCCACAAGCTCCAGCTCCTGGAATGGCACTTTTTATAATTTCTCTATATTCTGTTTCATCAATTTCTCCCGCTACTTTCTGACCTAACGCTTCAAATGCTGAAACAATATTTAATTTTCTTCCTTTGTACTTCCCTGATGCAATAGTTCCTCCATACATCATAATTGAAGGTCTATTTACACGTAACATTGCAATAATTGAACCTGGCATGTTTTTATCACAACCGACAACAGGAACCAATGCATCGTAACTTTGCGCATTCATAACAGTTTCCATTGAGTCTGCAATAATATCTCTAGAAGCCAAAGAATAGTTCATCCCTGAAGTTCCCATGGAAATTCCATCGCTCACTCCAATAGTATTAAACACCAAACCAACTGAACCAGAATTATTCGCTTCTTTTTTAATTTCTGCTGCCAAATTATTCAAATGCATGTTACAAGGGTTTCCATCGTATCCTGTACTAGCAATACCTATTTGAGGCTTGTTCATATCTTCATCTGTCAAACCAACTGCATAAAGCATAGCTTGCGATGCTGGTTGAGATTCATCTTGGGTCAATCTACTACTGTGTTTGTTTAATGCCATTTTTATCTTTTTTTTCTCTTCTGAAAACCACTTATTCTTAAAGCAAATTCTATTTACTTAGCAAATGTAGGATTGTCTATTAATTTTCTCTTTTTTTTTCTATTCCTTCTACGTTATTCAATTTCAAAAAACAAAACCTAAAAACCTAAAAAACAACACCTTAAATCAATAAATCTACAATGATAAACCTTTAAAATTACTTTCAAAGACTTCATAAAAAAACCTTCCAAGTATATCAGAAGGTTTTTAATAGTTTATTAAATACATCCTTCTACCCCTTACGATATGACTATCACAGAGACCAAAATATGCAGTTTATTTTCTATAAATTTATTTTCCATTTAATGGCAACAAATATCAAATATTATTTTTTCATATTCAACTATAAATTCCTAATTTTTAGCATTTAATTCTTATTTATCCTTAATTTATTGGTAATTTTATAGACTTAATCAAAATACATCCTCTTTTTTGCGTTCTATGAATCGAATAGATATCATATGATCAAAACAAAGTTGACAAGCGATAGCACCAAAACAAGAAACAAATGAAACGATTGAAATATCTTTTAGCCTACACTTTACCTTTGGTTGTTTTTATTTCATTTCAACTAGAAGGTATCTTCACTTTTTTAGCTTTATTTATTTTTTTTGGTTTGATTCCTTTTCTAGAACTTTTTATAGAACCAGACACTCGCAATTTTGACAGAAAAAAAAGCCTTCATGAAAAAAAGAAAATCATTTACGATTGGATTTTATACATAAGTCTTCCTATTCAATATATTTTATTGATTTATTTCCTATGTACTATCTCTAATACTGAATTCCTGAGTCTTTCTTATTTTGGAAAAATTACTGCTATGGGGCTTTCATGTGGTGTATTAGGATTAAATGTTGGACATGAATTGGGACATAAAAACCATCGATTTATTCAATTTTTAGGAGAATTGCTTTTATTGAGTTCATTGGATACTCATTTTTTACCTTATCACAATGGTGGACACCATTATCATGTTGCAACACCTGAGGATCCTGCTACAGCTAGAAAAAACGAACCTATTTACTTCTTTTGGTTTCGATCCCATTTTTCAAGCTATAGAATGGCATGGAATTTAGAATTTAAGAGAATGCAGCGTTTGGGAAAGTATAATTTTTCATGGGGAAATAGAATGGTTTGTTATACCTATCTGAATGCCTTACTTTTAATCAGTATTTATTTTTTGTTTGGCTCCTCTACCTTACTCGCATTCTTAGGAGCAGCTTTGTTCGGAATACTGCTATTAGAAACTGTAAATTATATTGAACATTATGGTTTGCTTAGAAAAAAAATAAACGATCGCTATGAAAGAACCAATCCCACACATTCTTGGAATTCGGATCATCCAATAGGAAGGTTATTTCTTTTCAATCTATCTAGACATTCTGACCATCATAAAAATGGAAGTAAAAAATATCAAATTTTAAACTCACATCCTGAAAGCCCTCAAATGCCTACTGGGTACCCTGGTATGATGTTGCTTGCTTTGATTCCTCCTTTGTGGATTTGGTTTATGAATAAGAGATTGACACTTATTAAAACCAACAAAACTGTAAAATAAATACTTTGTTACAAATTAAATTGGATATAGACTTGAATAACATACCTAATATCGTATTATTGACAACTAAAAATCATCCATGGTAACTCACCTATACGCGCTTTGCTGGAATGAATCCTCAATGATTCCTTTTTTCCTTAATCATTACAATTGGGTTGATGAAATTTTTATTTTTGACGATGGTTCTGAAGATGACTCCAAAAAACTATTAGAAAACCTAAATAACGTAACTCTTACAGACACTTCTGATTTCAGAAATACAGGTTCTAATATTGTCGATTTCAACAAATTTTACAATCAAGTCTGGAAAAGAAGTAAAAAAATCGCAGACTGGGTAATTCTTTGCAATCTTGACGAACATTTTTACTACCAAGGCAATATCAAAAACTACTTACAAAACTGTACCACAAAAGGAATCACATACATCCCTTCCACTGGTTACGATATGATTGGAAAATTCCCAACAAACAAAAAAGAGATTTTATACAAGCACATAACTAAAGGAAAGAGAAGACACGCATTTGACAAAACTTTTGCTTTCAACCCTGATCAAATATCTGAATCCATTTTTTTCGGAGGAAGACATCAATGCTTACCACAAGGAAATATCGTATATCCAAAAAAATATGAGATTTTACTGCTACATTTTAAATACACTGGCTTTTTTAATTTCTTAAAGAAGGAAACAAAAAAGAAAACCAGAATTTCCGTTTATAAATCTAATAGGCTAACAAAATCTATAATCTATTTAGGCAAATTATTTATTTCGAAAAAAGTAATACAATAATGGAAGAAATTGAAGGTATCAAATTAATTAATTTAAAAAAAATCACCAATGACCGTGGATTTCTTCAAGAAGTCATCAGAACTGACGATCCTTTTTTCACCAAGTTCGGTCAAGTATATTTTACATTTACGAATAACAACATCACCAAAGCGTGGTACAAACACACTGCCCAAACCGATTATATTTTTGTTGTAAAAGGCACTATGAAAATTGGCCTTTTTGACCAACGAAAAAACACTGCTACCTTTGGTCATAAGTGTATTTATCATATTAGCGCAGAAAAACCCCAATTGATAAAAATCCCACCGGGAATTTGGCATGGTTTCAAAGCCATAAATTCTGATTTAATGCTTTTACATGTAAATAGTGAAGCTATTAATTTCGAACATACAGATGAAGAAAAACTAGACATCAATACAAAAAAAATCCCTCTAAAACTTTGATACTGACTTTTATTTCAAACAATATTGACCATATAATTGCCTCACAAAAAAATGGCATACAACGCATAATGTTAGATCTTGAAAAAAAGACAAAGATAGCTCGTCAAAAAGACAAAGGCTTATTTTTAACCGATCATACATTAGAAGATTTAAAAAAGGTAACTCAAATTACACAAAAAGATGCATTAGTGGTAAGAGTAAATTCTATCCACAACAATTCATATGACGAAATAAATTCTGTCTTAAAGTTCAGCCCTAGCTTCTTAATGCTCCCTTACTTTACGAAACTAGACGAAGTTCGTGAATTTATGAAAATAATTGACAAAAGAAGCCAACCCATCTTACTTTTCGAAAACAAAGAATCAATAGCCAACATAGAAGAATATCTTAAAGAGTTTGACATATCTGAAATTTTTATCGGATTGAATGACCTTTCACTAAGCCTTGGTTATCAAAATATTTTTCAAGTACTTAAAGATCCATTATTTAAAAATCTCATTTCTGTATTAAACAACAGTAATGTCAATTGGGGACTTGGAGGGGTCGGAAATTTATTTTCGAAAAACCTACCTATGAACCCTATAAAGTTTTTAGACTATCAATTATGTCTTGGTTCCACAAGAGGCTTATTAAGCAGAAACTTTAGATCCATTTTTTCAAATCCAGAACCTGAAAAGAACCTAATAAAAAACATTCGTGAAATAAATCGACATGTAAATTTAATAGAAAGCACTAAAGTAAATTACAAACAAGAACTTCGGAAATCTTTTGAGTTGATGATTGAATAATTGCTATGAAAGAACCTATTCATCAAACTACTAAAATTCAAATCACCCAATAGGAAGATTATTCTTTTTTAATTTATCCAGACATCCTCTCCCTCATAAAAAGAAAAAAATATTAGGTTTAAAACTCATATCCTGAAAGTCCTCAAATGTCTACTGGATATCTTGACGTGATGTTACTTGCTTTGATTCCTTTTTTATATACTTAATTTATGAATAAGAAATTGGAGTCTTTGCTTACTAAAACAAAGGGGTTTCATTTTTGAAACTCCTCGTTTTAGTATTATACAATTCTAACAAATACAATTTAAGTTTATAAAAACGAACTTAAATCATACTTTATAATATTTCCATGAGTCCAATAATTAACCGTGTATAATATTTTTTTCTTCTCATCATATGCTACACCTTGAGCATATTCTGCTAGAATAAATTTATGGACTGGGTTTCCTTCCCAATCAAAAACCTCTACATAAACCTCTTTATCCTTGTCTTCTTCAGTTTCAATCACATCAAGTTTCAATGCAAATATATATGAATCTGTAGAGTAAACACCAGAATATTGAGATCTTAGCTTTTCACTTGAAATATCTCTATCACTAATGTTTTTTGCATTGTTTAAAGACTCACCAAGTACTTTAAAAACTGTTCCTTTAGAATCATAAATTTCCAATCTATTAAAATAATGCATGGCAACGACAAACTTCTTTTGATTAGGGGAAATAGAACTTATAAAACCATATAATTTCTCTTTCAAACGAGAACTTCGATTTATATCTGGTAGTTCTCCAAAAAATTTATACTTACTTGAAACCAAATCATAAAAAACAAACCTGCCAAACAAACCAACATCAGACATACCACCTATAAGTACACTATCTTGGGTTATAACTGGTTGTTTCACATACTTAATCTCTTTAGGGAATTTTAATTTCTTAGCAACTCTATTACTTCCTTTATTAATTGACTCAACAACATTCAATAGGCTTAAATTATTTTTATAAAAATCAACAACCCAAGCCATTGGTTTCCCCTTTGACATCAATAATTGTTCTCCTGGAGCTAAAAATTCTGATGGTCCTTTTCCAATATACCCATAACCACCAAGAAACTTATGCGTATTTCTTTGATAAACCATAAATCTTGGCGAACCACTAGATTTCTCAAAAACAATTAAGCTATCAATGAAACGCATTTCCATAACATTTAATAAGTTTGTGTCATTTTTAAAAATTACATTTCCTAATAAATGATCCGTTTTAGAAAATATAATCTCCTTCTCATTTTGACATGAAACAAAAACTAATATTGAAAGTGTGTAATAAATTAATTTTACATTCACATCCAGAAAGTCCTCAAATGCCAACTGGATATCCTGGTATGATGTTACTTGCTTTGATTCCTCCATTATGGGTTTGGTTTATGAATAAGAGATTAAAATCTTTTGACAACAAACAAGGAGTTCTCAGATAAATAGAACTCCTTGTTTATATACTCTACGCAAATCTCTCGTACTAAATAATAACAGCATTTATGAATCTTGATTTTCAATTACTTCATTCTTTTTCTAATTTCCTTAATATACAGTTCCCTCATTTCTTTAGACCGAACAGGATCCCCCATCAACAGTATTTTATTATTCTTATCCGTTAATACTGTTTTAAAATCATCTGCTTTTTTCATAAAATGGACTCAACTCCATATACTCCTTTTGTTTTTTTCGAGTAAAACGAGCTAATTAGTATATGTTTTTTTTATACAATTTTTTATAAAATCATTCTCCTTTTTTTTATTCCTATTGTAATTAGGAAAAAAAGCATTGTCAATTTTATTATTCGAATTAAAAGAAATAAACACAGGCGTGTAAATAAACTTTAGTTCTTTTCTTATTAAATCTTTTTCATCTTCATAAACATAGCTAGTATAATTATTTTTGAGCTGATCTCTTCCTATATTTGCTGAAGTAGATATAACATAGACCATTTGTGTTTGAGATATAGAATCCATTTTTTTCAACATCTCATAACCTATATCAACACATGTTTCGCAATCATAACCATTATATAAAAAAATGACTCGGTTTTTGGTTTGAATGCTATCTCCAAATATGTTCTTAAGCGATTGAATTTTTCTGTTTTTAATTGTATTTATTTGCTCCTCTAAAATATTATCCTTACCTAAAGTAGGTACATTTTTCTCTGATTCTTTAACACTTTGCTTACATGAATATAAACAAATTAGAAAGATCCAAATATAAATTTTATTTATTTTCATTTAA
>Ga0105356_10007272_pt1 | contig 10193 bp, 9 predicted proteins | sample GOMGulsemesocosm_3_FD_83502 | JGI IMG/M metagenome (GOLD analysis project Ga0105356, IMG submission 83502) | Methane-oxidizing microbial communities from mesocosms in the Gulf of Mexico - GOM9D Gulf of Mexico | ecosystem: Environmental > Aquatic > Marine > Cold seeps | place: Gulf of Mexico...
TTATTAGGAGGAAGTTTCTTTAGTTATTATTTGAATATAAAGAAGGGATAGTGTTCTAGCAATCACGTAACACTTTGTTCATGAAATAAAAAAGGGATAACATTTCTGTTATCCCTTTTTCTAAAATATGGTCGCTACGGGACTCGACTCTGGTGGTTAATTTGTTGATAAATGGTTATTTTTACTGGTGCTGCTTTTTAGGGTACTACTTCCAGTACTACTAAAAGTTAAAGTCACTCTGTTTTTTGATGAATTCCAGCTGTTTTGTAATGTTTACAGAATGGATGGTGAGTGCTTATATTACTTTGACAGATTTCCTTTGATAGCTAAGTATGCAATTTCATTTCTAAGAGCTTTTTGTCTTTCTTTATTTTCTGTATTAGAAAGTTCATCACAAAGCATCAACATCCTATCGTCTTCGTTATCATTGTAATCAGCAAATTCGTAAAATCTATTCAACCCACATATATCAATAGTTTTCTCCCCTTTTGGGCGAATAGCAACATAATAGAAACCTTCCTTAATTATCATGATGTGATCATCATATGAGTCTAAATGAGGATGAACAATAAAATATGAATCAGATTTTAGTGGAAGACTAATTTCAGCTTTACTAGAGGTAACTTTTTTATCACTTTTTCTGCTATTACAATCAATACATGCAACACATAGGTTTTTTGGTTCGAACATGAAATTCTTTTGGTGTGCTCTAGGTATAATATGCTCGGTATCCCAATAACGACCATGATTAGATTTTATTTTTTGTTGACAATATGCACAAATGTTATTCTGAACTCCAATATAGAAGCTTTTTATTTTTGATTTTATCGGCTTTAAATCAATATCTTCCCAACTACTAGATGAAAAATCAGTATCATTTTTTTTCGCATTTAAAAAATCAGTTTCATGAACATTAAATGACACAGCATCACCAATCATGCTATTACTTTCCTTAGTGTCTCAATAATAATTTCAATCATATCTTTTACTGGGTCACCGTCATCAAGAAAAGGTAAGTATTCTTCAAGGCTATGTATTGAATCTATTTCTTGTGGTTTTGGCTTATCTACTCGGCTTAATAAAGAGAGAGCTTTAACACATTCTTTTGTTAAATATTCATTTCGAAACCCTGGAGATTTAAATAGTTTGGCCAGTTGAAAATCAGATGAATGTAAAGCAAACTTTTTACCATCAATAACTTTTGCAGGGTTATTCTCTAAATTTACAACATAAGAGTTTGATTTTGGAATTGAGGATATGATTTGAGGTGAATGAGTTGCGATTATAAAATGACACTTTTTATACTTTGAAAACACTTCTTCCAACAAAGGGAGAAAACCTTTCTGCCATTCGGGGTGCAAACTTAATTCAGGCTCATCTAATAATACAATTGAATCATCAGAGATTGTTCCTGCAATGGCTAAAATATTAAATAGAATGCAAAGTTCTCCTGAACTCGCTTCTGTAAGGAAGAAGCTCTTCTTATCTTTTGCTTTAGTGAATTCAATATCAACCAAATCAATTAAGTCATAGCTGGCAAGTATTGAGAACTCTTCAAGGTACTTTGCTCTATTCTCTTTAAGGTTATTTATATCTAGCTCTAAAGAAAATACTTTTTCGCGGCTTACAAATGAATGACTTTTAGATTCAGAGAAAAAACCTTCTTGAATTGCTTTGGCAGCTCTTATTATTTTATTAGCATCATCATCTGTATAGTTTCTATCATCTGCTATACCTTTAATAAATTTACTACTACTAATCGCTGATAATAAGATTTTTGCATTACTCAGTTCATTTAATGATACAGAAAATGGAAATTCCAATAATACTTTAAACTTAGTTTTTATGTCTAAAAAAGTAAATAAAGGTAAAATTTCATTTGTTTTATTTTCTGATTTCAAGAAAAAATTGATAAAGGATGAGCCAAGTTGATCGAATTTTTCTCTCATATAGCTTTTATTAGAGCTGTTTTTTGTTCTTGCCCCACGATATTGATAGTACTCGTTAATCTCTCCTAGGGTTTGAGCAATTGCGCGTTGGTTTAATATTGGGTATTTATCAAAAGGGCTTGAAGATACAGCAATAAGCTTAGGGTACTTATCGAACACTTCTTGTTTTATACCGTCAATAGTCTTGGTAATGATATTATCGGTTGGTCCAAGGCTATGAGTTTTGTAGTAGTCAAGCATTGATTTGCGTTGTTCTTGAGAAATGTTATCTAGATATAAATTGTCAGAGTTATATCTTGGTTCTTCAATTAGCAATTGTTGAACACTAACCCCATTAAGCAAAGATATACAACCTGTTGCATCAAACATTGTATGTTCTTTTCGTTCAGTAAATTCAAAAAGATTACTTATTCGATAAAATTTTTTGTTTTTATGTAATAAGGAAGAAATTCCTAATAAGCATATTTTTTGAAGGAGTGTACTTTTACCACAACCATTTCGCCCTACAATAACAGTAAATACATTCTTGTCCTTATCAACCTCATCGGTGCAGAGCTCAATTACTCGGTCTTTAAACCTAACTTCAGAAACAATCATTCTATTTATCCATAGGTTAATGCTTTAGGGAAATGTAAAAGTCGATATATAACAATATAACTACAAGGAAATACTTATTATCTAATATTATTATAACGTTATCAGTAAATTTTATTTTTTGCTATATTTACTTAAATACAATATTGGACATTCATCAATTAGAGTTAATTAGTACTCAGCGTAATTTATGTTAGCCCACATTTACCAGAGTTGGTTAATCACAAACCTTTTCTCTATATAAACCTAAATTTATTAAGGTGTATTATTGGTCTATAAAGTACAACTTGCTAGAATGACAAGTCTGGTTAATTAATATATAAGGAGTTAAATGGCAGGACACTATTCCCATAAACATTTTTTTAGAAAAGTATCCAATAAGTTCTTAATTGATTACTTAGATAAAAATGATATTGAATTTGATTTAGATCTTTATGCCATTAAAGAGCATGAAGCTGATCTTATTTTTGATGCTTTTTTAAAGTTAGAAGATAAAATCCGCCATAACATGGAGTCTGATTTTCAGCGTGTACATGCTCTTGCCACCGATGGTGGAATTATTGCCTTAACAGATGAGGCGAAAGAACTCGATAACGCTAACTTTATTGAAACTATCCAGTTAATTTCTGGCGAATATAATAAAGTAATGTGGGCTTACCTTGATAGCTCTGAATATTGGCAAGCGGCTTCTATATTCTTTCAAGCAAGTAGTATCCCTTCAGCATCATGGAAAATAATTAAGAACTTACCCGAATTACAAGAACCGTTTAATGAAAATGATATAAAACTCTTATCAACAGCAATTGGAGAGTATTTTTTTAATCGTGAAGGGCGTGGCAAGCGTTGTAAAATTGATCATTATAAACGCGGTAAACTCGACTATTTCTGTGCTTTTCCTGAAGACTTTGCTAAATCTGAAGTTGAATGGTTGCATGACACCCTACAAGATACACCGCATACAATGGCATTTGAAATAATTTTTGTTTATTGTGAATACACCGCAACATTAGATTTATATGCAAAGAACAACATGAAAAACATTCCTCAATTACAACAATTATTTGCTGAGTATATTTTAAAAGCAGATCTTACAGATTTTAGCCCGTATATTGAAAATAAAGTGTATGAGCTTGAACCTTTAGTTGAAGTTGATTTTAATTTCATTACACCTGAAAATTCAGGCGTTTTTTCAGTTCAAATACTAAAAGCCCGTGCTACAAGTTGTATTAATACAAAGAGCCATATCATGGTAATAGAGTGTGCTGATCAAAATAAAAATGCAGTTCATGACAAATTAGCAGAGCTAGATTTAAAGGATCATTCTATTAGTGAAGTAACCTTGAAAGTTTCATTTATTCCAAAACCTAATAAACCAGCCCACACTAGAACCTTTACCATTTCTTTAGATAGGTGCAATTTAAAGTATTATGGCGATGATTTAATTATTCGAGATATGTTAATCGCTTCAGGTATTGAGCCACAATCAGTAAACTTGAGCTTACTATGAAAATAGACCCAGTTTTATTATTGCTATTAAACACGTTATCACTAAAGAAGCCTAAATTTGTTTTAAGCTGGGTTGCGGTAAACCTATGGCAAGAACAAGCGTTTAAATTAATGCTCGGTAACAAGCTGATAACGCCCACGTCTAAAGCAACCAATATAGAATGCCAACTTTGCAATAATCGTTGTACTCTCGATGTTATACCGCAAGAATACCCAAATAAAAAAACACGTCATTATGCAGTATGTGAAGACCCGATTATGTATGAACAGATAGGGCGAATGACAATACCAGCAGAGCAGCTTAATCAATGGAAATTTAGCTTTAAACAATTGGCTGTACTTATTGCTGATTTATTAGATTTACCTTGTGATATTCGTTATAAAGCTGATCAAAAGTCTATTGCATTAGGCGCACTAAAAAGTAAGGCGGCAGGGCGTAAAAGTGTTGTGCTAAATGTAGAGCCGTTATCACTGCTAGTTAATCAAAGTGAATTACCTGTTAACGAACTTTTATACTTTGAAGATAATAAACTGGCATTAGATAAAGACAAAATTGATCATGCGCTAAATCTTAAACAATCAGCGCAGCCAAAAGCCTATAAACCAAACGTTGATAAAAAAGAACAACGAAAAGCCAATACTCAAGCCATGTATCAAGACTGGCAAGAGCATGCCATTAAGTTGAATAAACGTCATCCCACAAAATCAAATAAATGGCTATCTCAACAAATCGCTAAACTTGCAATAGCAAAGGGAAGAAATGCCGAAACAATAAGAAAAAGCATACAAATTTAAACAAAGTTGGGCGGAAACTTTTCGCCCAAAATAACAAGCATAACCACTTGTTTTTATTCAGCTTAAAAAGCGACCTAAGAAAAGACTCTACTTTTCAAGTAATTCACACCTTAATAATATCAATCACTTAGTCATAATCGTTGACATTGGCTGGTGCATTTTATCGCCCAAATCGCCCACATAAACTCGCTCTTACATTCATTGCACAACTAAGAGTATTTAACATGTCTAATAAAATTAATCGTTTACCAGCAGTAATAGATAAAACAGGTTTATCAAGAAGCAGTATTTACTTACGCATGAGTAAAGGGGAGTTTCCACAAAGTATTTCATTAGGTGCCCGTGCTATTGGTTGGCTTGAAGCAGATATAGAGCAATGGCTTGATGAAAAAATTGCAGCAAGTAAATCAATTCAAAGTAAGGGGTAATGCATGGCTAAGCGATATCACCTTAATAAATGCAAAATTAACCGTAATTACTCAATTAGTGAAATAGCCTTACTTTATGGTGTGCATAAAAACACGGTTAAAACTTGGCTTAGAAGGGGGCTTAAACGCATTGGTAATAAACGCCCGTACATCGTTTTAGGTCGTGATCTAAAGCAATTTATTAAAGATCTGCGGGCTATCAATAAACGCCCTTGTGAGTTAGGCGAAATATATTGCATGAAATGTAGAATGCCAAGAACACCATTGCAAGGCTCAACCATTTTTGAGACAGAATCATCGAGCTGTGGTCGCATAAAAGCAAGCTGTAATGTGTGCAATTCTTCAATGAATAAATTCTTTAGATTAGCGGATTTAGCCCTATTGCAACGACATTTTGCGGTGATCTTACCGTTGCAACAAAAACGATTAGGTTAGTTGTTCAATAACCCCGTAAAGAGTCCTTTAAATAGTTGAGGTATCAGCATGACAAATCACAATGTAAATAACGAAAGAATGAAGCGTAAATATTTTACTTTTATTAAAGAAGCCAAGCGCCACAGTGAGGCATCTATTGATTGTATTGCTAAAGCCATACATCGCTTTGAGCAGTATAATAAATTTAAAGATTTTAAAGCGTTTCACTTTAATCAGGCGGTCGGTTTTAAAAACAAATTACTGACGCAAAAAAGCCTTAAAACAGGTGAGAATTTAAGTAAATCAACAATCAATGGCACTTGTAATCACCTGAAAGCTTTCTTTCAATGGTTAGCACAACAAACAGGTTATAAATCACGTTTTAATTATACCGATGCGGATTACTTTAATTTGTCAGAAAAAGAGACTCGCATTGCTGGCGCTAAACGTAAAAAGCCCGTAGCGACATTAGAGCAAATAACTCATGTATTAGGGGAAATGCCAAATGTCACTGATTTAGAAAAACGGGATAGGGCATTAATGGCATTTACTTTATTAACTGGAGCACGAGATACGGCAATAACATCATTTAAAATTAAGCATGTTGATTTAACCGTTGGTTCAGTGTTTCAAGACGCAAGAGAAGTTAAAACTAAATTTAGTAAAACCTTCACAACTTACTTTTTTCCTGTAGGTGAGTTACCAATACAAATATTAAAGGAGTGGGTTGAGCATTTAAAAAGAGAATTATTATTTAGCCATGACGATCCATTATTTCCTAAAACTAAGGTCGCTAATACTAAAGATAAAAAATTTAGCGCCTGTGGTGTATTAAAAGAACACTGGGCTACAGCTAACCCAATACGTGAAGTATTCAAGCGAGCTTTTGAAAAAGCAGGAATACAATACTTTAACCCCCATAGTTTTAGAGATACTTTGGTTCGAATAGGTGAGCAACTATGCCAAAGCCCCGAGGAGTTTAAAGCATGGAGTCAAAATTTAGGCCATCAAAGCGTTTTAACCACTTTGTATAGTTATGGTGATGTTCCTGATTATCGACAAGCTGAGTTGATTAAAAAACTTAACCAGCCAAGAGCAGAGCAAGGTCATGATATGGAGGCAATTATAGAAGCTACTATGAAGAAAATGTTGAATAAAGATTAAATGAGAAGATCTAAACTAAAACTGACCATTTCCAGTAAAGCCTCTATTTAGTCGTAGAGTCAGCAAGGTTCGTGAAGTTAATGTTAGGTATTGTAAATCATGATATTTGTTATTTTTTTTCTGGCTGAGTTCACAATGAGGAACAGACTTTTATAGGCGAAAAAATTAAAATTACTTTGTTCTCAAACATGATATTAATAATTTAAGTAATCCTTTACTATAATTATTATCTAGTATTATTTTCGGTTTGTTAGTCATAATAGGATGGATAGTTATGAAAACTAAGGCTATTTCAAAAGTAGTGTTTTTCTCTATTTTCCTGTTCGGTTGTGGTGGCGGGACTCCCTCTGATAGTGAGGTAACTTTACCACCTTCCAATGTAGCCCCCACAGCTGATGCTGGTCCAGATCAATCAGTTGATGAACAGAGTATTGTTACCTTGTCTGGTAGCGCTACTGATTCAGATGGTTCAATTGCAAGTTATAGTTGGTCACAAACATCAGGATACTCAGTTTTCCTTTCTGACCAAACAAGCAATACTCCAAGTTTTACATCACCTTTCGTAACAGCGACCACTTATCTTTCGTTTGAACTAACAGTTACAGATAATGAAGACCTATCAGCAACAGATTTCGTTGATATTGTTATAAATCCTGTTGGAACAATTATTCATGTTCCAGAAGATTTTTTGACAATTGGAGATGCCATTAATTCAGCAGCCCCCGGAGATAAAGTTATTCTAAATACAGGGATACATACTGTAACGAGTGCAATCAATATAGATAAAAATCTCGTCATTGCATCTGCTTTTATCTACACTCAAAACCAGAGTGACATTATAAGTACAATAATCAGAGGTGATAGGCTTAATAACCTATTGACAGTCACTAACGGAGCTAATGTCAGAATTGAAGGGCTGACTATAGAAAATACTCGGAAATCTATTACTATTGACGTCGGTCATGGAATTATTCGCCATAATGTACTTAGAGATAACTTGGATTCTATTAGTTTTGAAGGAAACTCCAGTGGAGTGGTCGAATTTAATGAAATCATTAGTAGTAGAGATGACGGAATAGATATCGATGGCTTGCGAGGACCTTATATCATTAGGGGAAATATCATTCGAGATAGCAGAGATGATGGAATGGAGTTTAGAATGATTGGCAGCTATTTGGTCACAGGAAAGATCAAATACGAAGTGTATGATAATATAATTGATGGTGCTGGTGGCGATGGTATTCAATTAATCGATTATCCAGAAGATAGTCAAAATCGCAGGGAAATTAACATACACAATAATTATATTAAGAACGTTATGTTTGCCGGTATTGGTACAATGCCAGATACAATGACTATTCGAACTGAGCTCTCTGAAATTTACCCTAATTTTGTTTTCATGGAGAGAGTATTCGTGACAAACAACACTATTATCAACAACGATAACGGTATTTCCGGAGGAGATAACTTCATAGTTATTAATAATATTATTGCTGACAATCGACTAGGTGTGACGAACATTGATGGAACCTCAATACTTGATTACACAATGTTCTTTAACAACAACTTATCTGACATCCCATCTTCTGTTCAGGGGGGAAATATTATTTTTGATGATCCAATACTTACCTCGGACGGTTCATTAACTTTCTTAAGTCCTAGTATTGACGCCGGTGTGAGTAGTTATACGTGGCAAAATGAGGTTGTATTGGATATTAAAAAATTCAATGGTGTGAGCCCTGACTTGGGCTGGGTAGAATTTATTTGTTTATAACTGCAATTTAAGCTTGTTATGTTTAATTTAGACAACATTTAAGTGTTTAATATTATCTAAGTTACTAACTTTACCCGTTGCAGCATCTTCAATGTGTTGTGACCACCAACACATTAACACCCGTCTACGTTCAAGATATTCCGCGCGGTTATATGCGCGGCGTACTTCATTTTTATCAACATGAGCAAGGGCGGCTTCAATAACGTCAGGATCATGCCCTTGTTCATTGAGTGTTGTACTAGCTAAAGCACGTAAGCCGTGAGCAACGAGCCTATTCTTATAACCCATACGACTTAACGCTTTATTTGCTGATTCAACATTACAATGTTTGTGATGATTGATATAAGAAGGGAATAGGTGTGTTCTGTCACCGCTGAGCGGTTTTAATCGGGCTAATATTTCAATTGCTTGTGGTGATAAAGGTACTTTATGCTCTAAACGCATTTTCATGCGTTCGGCAGGTATAGTCCAAAGTTTATTTTCAAAGTCTATTTCAGACCATTGCGCTTTAGCACTTTCACTAGGGCGGGTCATGGTATGTAATTGCCATTCAATTAAACATCGAGTAACTAGCCTAATACTGGCGTAACCTATATCTTTCATCAATTGACCTAATTCATGAGGTCTAATGGTTGCCATATTCGTTGCTTTAGGGGCTTGAAAGGCACTACGAATACCAGATAAAGGATTATGGCGTAATATCCCCGTATTAACGGCATGGGTCATTACATTGTTTAAATGACCGATGATTTTCCCTGTCGTTTCTAAATTACCTTTTGCCGCTAACGGCTTTAATGCTTCAATAGCTTCAGGCGCTAATATTTTATCTATTGGCCTGTGGCCTAGTTTTGGGAATACGTGATTTTCAAACTTGCGCCATAAGCTTTTAGCGGTATTTTCTGCAATGGTGTTTTTTTTGATAGCAAACCAGTCGGTAGCGACACTTTTTAACGTATGGCTGGCGGCAAGTAATTGTTCACGGTGTTTATCGTCTTTATATTCTTTAGGATCTATTTCTTTGGCTAAAAGTTCTCTTGCGGCAACTCGTTTTTTTCTAGCGTCAGCTAAAGAAACTTCAGGGTAAGCTCCAAAACCAATGCTAGTCCGTGCTTTAGTATGGGGTTTATAGTAATCAAATATCCACGTTTTAAAACCATTGGGTTTAACTCTTAATAATAAACCACCGCCATCACTAAGTTTATATAGTTTGTCTTTTGGTTTAGCTTGCTTAACTTCTGTGTTGGTTAGTGCTTTTGTTAATTTTGCCATTTTGGAGTACCGCAAGTTGATAGATTTGTCTGGTACTCCTAAAAGTACTCCTAAAAAGTGCGGATGTCACGGAACGGCATGAAATAGTAATAGACATAAAAAAACCCGTAAAACCTTTGGTTATGGGCTTTACGGGTTCTCTTAGAGGGTTATTAAACCCTAATATGGTGCTCGCTACGGGACTCGAACCTGTGACACCTTGCATGTCATGCAAGTACTCTAACCAACTGAGCTAAGCGAGCAAACTGGTCGTTGAAAGTCAACTGGCGCTATACTAGCTTTTGCTTTATAAGCTTGCAA
>Ga0105356_10007275_pt1 | contig 10192 bp, 10 predicted proteins | sample GOMGulsemesocosm_3_FD_83502 | JGI IMG/M metagenome (GOLD analysis project Ga0105356, IMG submission 83502) | Methane-oxidizing microbial communities from mesocosms in the Gulf of Mexico - GOM9D Gulf of Mexico | ecosystem: Environmental > Aquatic > Marine > Cold seeps | place: Gulf of Mexico...
ATTTAATTGATATTCCTGTTTATTTTGTTGGCTCGATCCATCATGCAGAAACATTCCAGACGACTAAAGAGCTATTTGAATGGAATGGGGATAAACGTTCTATTTTTCAAGTTCTTAAGGGGAATGGTTTTGGTAACAATCTACTCAGGCGTAAGAAGTTTTTGGCGAATGCTACCGCTGTTTGGTTGAATAATATTTTAGTTAAGTAACCTGAACTCGGGTTAAGTAGCATTATCGAGTTAATAAATAACCAACATTGCGTACTGTTTTTATTATGTGAGGCTCTTTCGGGTTGTCACTGAGTTTCTTTCTAATACGTGAAATACGCAAGTCGATTGAGCGGTCTATACCATCATAAGGTAAACGGAAAATTTGCTCATGTAGCCATTCTCTTTTAACAATTTGACCAACTTCTTTTGCGAGCAACCATAGCAAATCAAACTCGGCGCTTGATAATACAATCTCTTGCTCTTGGCATAAGACCATTCGCTTACTTGAGTCTATTTTGATTTGATTTTCATTGCAGAAAATTTCTGCCTCATGATTAGTATTTTTTACTTGAGTGAATCGGCGCATTTGTGCTCGTATATGAGCAAGTAAAACCCGCGGTTTGACTGGTTTAGCTAAGTAATCGTCAGCACCTACTTCTAAGCCCGTTACTTCATCGATATCATCACCTAACGCCGTTAACATGATAATTGCACCTGTAAAGCTTGCCCGAATATTCCTACAGATAGTTAAGCCGTCAATTCCTGGTAGCATGAGATCTAGAATGATAATATCAGGGTGGAAAGAAGCGATTGTTTGCTCAATCTCATCACCACTATGTAATGATCTGACTTGATAACCATTTGAACTCAAGTAATCGGCGATTAATTGATTTAGCTCTATATCGTCATCAACTAAAAGAATTTTTGTATTATCATCTGACATCATTGTTTCCTGTCGCTTAGGCGCTTACTGTAAAAATATTACTTATCTGAAAAGTGGTTACTTATAGTTAAGTTATTATGCTGCTTAGGCACGTTGAAGATGAACCATTTTTTCATAGGCACTCTACGGCATTTATCTGGTGTGCTTCGGTAAATTGTGAGCTGATGTTTGTCGGTCCAAATAAGTTCAAAATCTTCATTTTTTGAACAGCCAGTTGAAAGCATCTTCACATGCAGTTTATCTTTTTTTATCTCTATGCCATATAAATTTTCTGGCATTTTATTTTGCTTAATTTGGTCTGTTGCTAGACTTTGGCTAACAAAAAATATTAGGCCTGCGGCCAAAAATGTAAATAATACTGCCAATGTTTTCATATTCAGTCTCTGTAAATTAATTGATAACCCAAGTAACCATTTCAATCGAATTTACCAAAGTTTGTTAGTCTTAAGATATTTATTATTGTTTCAGTTTGTCATTGCTTGTATCTAAATGTAGCCTTCTGCTTAGAACTGATAGTTAAGGGTTGTTTCAACTCGCTGCCATTCATTTTTACCTGAGTCTCGATCAAATGAATTTTTAATATAGTGCACGTTTATGCCCCAATTAATGTCTTTAGTTATTTGATACTTTAAGCCAGCTAGCCAAGAAGCTTTTACTTCCTTGCCCCAATAGACGAGTTCTGGATCATCAATGGTATAGGCCAGATCATTATGGTTATAAGAGACGAAGGTGGTTAATTTGTCTGAAGGTGTATAGTAGAGGCTGCCGAATAAGCTTATATTCCGGTAGCTATTAAATTCGTCAGTTGCTTGATAAATTCGATAACGATAACCTAGTTTAAGCTTAAGTGTGGGTTTAATTCTGTAACTATATTCAAGTGAAGGTATGTTGGCAGTAGCATTGTGATAGTTGTATGAGCCCTCATAATCTTTACTTTTATGCTCTATAGCGAAAGTGATTCGGCCAAACTTTAATGGTAATGAACTTGATAAACCTATGTTATGATCTGTTAAAACATGTTCGCTGTTTTGACTATGATATCGCCCTCGATATTTAATATTAAACAGCCATTTTTGTTTAGTAAGAAAAGATAATACACCGTCAAATTTTGCTTGTTGATACTTAGGCGAGTTTTCTTCTGAGTTATCATTTTTTACTATTTTTCTTTGATACCAAGTCCCCGAGCCGGTAAAAATTACATTTGTTTCTTGACCGAATAAGGCGATTTTTTTAGCCGGGCGATAGCGGTAAATTCCCTTAACTTGTTGAGCAAAATAATGCTCTTTTTGTTGTTGACTCACTTCATCACGTACTTCTACTAACTCTTCGGAATAGGCTTGAGTAGAATAATCTTCACCATCATCAAAAAATTCATAGTATTCATAAATAGGGAATTCTGCGCTATAGCGGTCAACACCGTATAATAACGATAGATCTTTTTGAAATCGGTGAGGAGATAAGTTTTTATTTTGTTTGTTTTTTACTAATTTTATTAAATTCTCAAGTTTCTTGTTTTCTTTATTCGTTAAATTTAAGGTTTTTAGGTGATTAATTATTTCTTGGGATTTAGAGAAATCGGAAAGTTTTATGTAGTTGATAGCCAGTTCAATATTAATACGTTTATGATCACCATGTTCTTTAAGTAGGTTTTCTAAAATATCAACTGCTTGATGGTGCTGATTACTTTGACGCAAAGATATTGCTGATTTCAATTGTTGAGTATCAGTACTTTTTTCAGCGGCTGATGATATCACCGGCAAGGTGAAAAACGATAAGAGGCAAAAATTCATTAGCTTTCTATGCATACTACAGTTCTTCAAGATAAACCCCATCTATGTCATCAATATCATCCATAAATTCTATATCGTTTAAATCCATTTGTTCTAAATCTAACTCATCATTATCAATAGCTGAAGGGAGTAGGTCTTTGTTATCAAGTACTTCTTTACCCCAAATATCAGCATCCTTATCGAAATCCATTAAGTCACTGTTATCTAATTTATTAATCAGCGCTTCTTCAGCTCCATTTACGCCAACTCCTTGTGGTTTTATTTTCGAAGAGTATTCAACTTGGTCGCTGAATTCATCCAGCGTATTTATCTTATCGTTTGACTGTTCATCAACTAATATTTCGTCCCAATCTAAATCTTCGAAACTATCATTAATAATTAGATTGTCTAATAGCGCTTCATCTATTTTCTCAGAGCCAAAGGAATCATCTATTTTGGGGAGTGATTCTGATGATTGTAGATCGTTGGGCATTAGCATGCTGTCACTGATTTCATCACCAAAATTATCTAGGGATCTTAAAATATCAGCATCACTTTGTTGGTGTTCAGAAGAAATACTTTCTTGAATAGGTTCATCTTGCACAATCACAATTTGACTATATGCAGGCAATATGAAAAATGTAGCCATTAATATTACCTGAAAAAAGGGTTTTAATGACTCCTTTGTCAAATGAAGTATTTTCCATTGGAGGGTCATTTGCTTCCTGCCTGAGTCAATTTCAATGGTAATGCTATGGTAATTTTAGCACCTTTATATTGGCTTTGTTCTATTGATACGTGCCCACCATGCCATTGTACGATTTGCTTCACTATGGCCAAACCTAAACCATAGCCACCAGATTTTCTGTCACGACTTTGGTCTAATCGTTTAAAGGGTTCAAATAAGGTGTCATATTCTGCCTCAGGGATACCGGGGCCGTCGTCGGCAACCCAAATATGTTGCGTTGTTCCAACGCGTGTCATGCCAATATCAATTTTACTGAGCGCATATTTTTGGGCATTTAATACTAAGTTCTCTAATGCACGATAAAGAAATCGTTGATCTGCCTTTACGGAATCAATAGTCGTATTAACTAATGAAAGTACCATTTTAGGGTTAATCGCGTTAACGGAGCCACGTAATTGGTTGAATAAGCTATCAACAGCGATATCTGTAAAGTCTAGCTCAGGCATATCTCTTTGTAGTTTTGAAAAAGTAAGCACTTCATCAATTAATGTTTCAAGCTCAGTTAAATCTCGTTCAATCCCTTGGCTTTGCTTTTCTAACTCGGGTAGTTCTTCTTGTTCAATTACTGCCATGCGAAAACGGATACGTGATACCGGAGTACGTAATTCATGAGATATTGCTCGTACCATATCTATTTGGCCGTCAATTAAACGGTGAATTCTGCCTGCCATCGCGTTAACGGTATTTACTAAGTTTTCAATGGCGTCGCCTTTTTTAGGGGAATCTGTTTGAAGCTCTTTGTCTTGGCCAATGGCCTCAACTTGAATATCAACCTGTTGTAAACGATGTTCTAAAGGTCGTACAAGGAGAAAACTCACAATTGCCATTAAGAGTAATATAATGACGACCTCTAAAGCGATCATATTAATAGGAAACCAATCAAAGAATGGAATGCTTCCAATAACGAGTGCATAAGGACTATTGCCAATAGGAGCGAAGGCCATTAACGATGGCGTGCTAGAAGTTGGGTTCTTTAATACAACTGAAATATCACCTTTTTGTACTGCTCTGGCGTTAGTGGCTGAAATATGTAGTTTTGTTAAAGACTGTAGTTGAATAGGGTATTGGAACATTGCTCTTAAATCTTCCAGCGCCTGTAAACGTTGCTTACCTTTATGGCGACCCAATTCATTAAGCATTAAAAATGCACTAAGACGAACTAGCGAACTGCCAAAGTCAGCCAACTTTACTTGTAAATATTGTTGGTTATTTGGTTGAAGGATATACACATCACCAGCGGTTAGAAAGTTATCAACTTGAAATGCAAATTGCTGTTGTTTGAGTTCCTGCAATATGGGCATGGAAAGAGGAGCGTCAGTTAAGCTCTTTTGTATAAAATGTAAATCACTTAATTTTTCTATAGCGATTAGCCATTGAGCGCTTTGTTCTGCTTCATGACGTTGTAAGCCTTGGGCAATTAATTTGAAAGTGCCACCGTAATTTTGCTCTACATGGGTAGTGATGCGTTGTTTATTAATGTAATAGGTTCCCGCAGAGGCAAATATAACAATCACAATGATTGCTAAAAAAATGCCCATGTAAATACGAAAAAATATACTTCGCATGCTAAAAAGTGTCCTAAATAATTGTATTTAACGAATAACTACGTGTTTTTCGTGATGTTATTACACCCTAGGTAAGAGACTATTACTATGGTCGTAATTTTTCCTATTGTATCGAATTGTAGCTCAGCAATGACTTAACGCCAAAGGTTGTTAATGGGTGGTTAATTTCAAAGCAGTAAAGATAAAAAGCAGTCTTTAAGCGACAATAATGTAGCGATTTTTAAAGTTAGCGCTACAAAAGGATACTCAAAAATATATTTTGCCACTACAGCGTACAATTTTGATTTCCCATAATTCAATCACAACATGTCATCAGGTTAAATCAATGTTTGGTTAATCTCTACATGTTATGCACTTAATTAGAGAGGATATAAAAATGTTTAAAAAATCATTATTAGTATTGGCGATGTTAACTAGTGTTAGCGCAATGGCAGATGTTGCAACAATAAAATCAATCAAAGGAAATAAGCTTCTAGAACAATTGAGAATTGTTGGCGGCGAAGAAGTAACACCGCATGCGCTTCCTTACCAAGTTTCAGTACAATCTACCTCAGGTTCACATTTTTGTGGTGGTTCTATTATTGCTGATGACATGATATTAACTGCTGCGCATTGTATGGAAGGTGTTGATGGTAATAACCCAAATATGCAAGTGCGTGTTGGTGCCCACAGTTTAACCGATGGGTCTGGTCAAGTGATTCAAGTAGCCACTACTTATACCAATCAAGAATATCCAAACTTGTCAAAAGATGCAGCAGTATTAAAGTTAGCCGAAAAAATTACGGACTCAAATGCCAAAATAATCACACTTGCCGATGCGAGTTTCTTCAATGAAAATGTTTCGGTTGGTACTGAGCTGAAAGTTTCAGGTTGGGGGACATTAACGGCTAACGGCTCTATGCCTGATAAATTAATGGCTGTTTCGGTTCCTTACGTAAGTAATGAAATATGTAATTCTGCTGAAGCATATGGCGGTAATGTACAAGCAACTGAAATTTGTGCTGGCTATAAAGACGGCGGCAAAGACTCATGCCAAGGCGATAGTGGTGGTCCATTAGTTATTGCAGATGGTGATCGATTTGTACAAGTAGGCATTGTTAGCTGGGGTGAAGGTTGTGCCGGTGCTAATAAATATGGTGTTTACGGTAAAGTTGATGCATTAAAAACTTGGATTGATAGTGCTGTTGCAGGTAACGAAGAGCCATCAGGTTTAGCTGGCGATGGAGACGACGGAGATTACGGCGACGGTGGTGACAATGGTGACGGCGGTTACGAAGAAGAAACCTATTTAGCATTCCAAGAAACCGTTTCTTTTTATGGTGATGAAGGTGAGGAAGCAATTGAATTTGCCATCGATATTCCAGAAGGCATCAATGTGCTATATATCGCAACACGTGGTGGTGAAGGTGATGTAGATATTGAAGCGGAATTACAAATAAACGATAACCAAGATGATGACTATTCAGATGATGACTATTCATACGATGACGATTTTTCTGATTTTGATAATATGGGTGACTACTATTATTCTGCTGAAGAAGGTAATGATGAAATGATTGTTATCAAACGCCCTGCATCAGGTGAGTGGATCATTCGTTTAAGTGACTTCTCTTTTTATGAAAATGTAGAATTAACTTTCTTTGGTCACTAATTTTTTGAAAATCATTTGGTAGCAATATTCCCTGTTGGTACCAAGATTGCAAAGCCTTAAGCTCTCTTAAGGCTTTTTTTATCTTCAGTCTTTACGTTGTACCGTGGGTGGTCAGGAACACCTTATATTTACGTTATACCTTAGATTATTAACATGGAACGGCGAGTAGCAATTGAATAGTTTTTACTCAACGTTCAAAAATAGTATCCAGCATAATCGATGAATTCGTTCGTTCTATACCTTCTAAAGAGCATACGTTATTAAGTATCCCGCTTAATTTCTCTAAGGTTTGTGCTTGAATTGTCACCAATAAATCGAATTCACCACTAATAGAATAAATATGGCTAATTTGATGAAGCTTTCTTAGGGCAATACAGATTGTTTGTCTAAGGTTGGGATTTACTTTCAACGAGACGTTCGCAGAGATTAATTTATTGGTATATTCACTACCAAGTACCACGCTATAAGCTTTTATCACGCCGTTGTTTTCAAGTTTATTTAACCTATTTTGAATAGCGGTTCTTGATACATCAGTTGCTCTAGCAATGTCTGAAATACTTGCTCTTGCGTTACATCGTAATATTGAAAGTAACTCTTCATCTTTCTCTGTCAGCATAAAACCTTCCGCAATAAGTTATTTCTGTCATATTAACTGAATGCAATGTCATAATCACACTTTAATATGTCATTTTAACTATTAAATATCACAAAATAACTAGTATTGTCACTTTCTTGATATCTCGTCTAGGCTAATAATAGCCAGTATAAACTGAAATAAATTTTTTAAGGAATAAACGTGAACGAGTCATCAGCAAATAACGATTTTTTTTCTCACCTACAATCGCAAATTGATCAAGTTAAAACTGAAGGCTTGTATAAAGCTGAACGTATTATTACCACTGCACAACAAGCAGAAATCGCGGTAAATACCGGCGAAGAAGTGATTAACTTTTGTGCGAATAATTATTTAGGATTAGCGAACCACCCAACATTGATCAATGCGGCCAAAGCAGGGCTTGATGCGCACGGCTTTGGTATGGCGTCTGTACGTTTTATTTGTGGTACTCAAGATATTCATAAAACTTTAGAAGAGAAGTTAAGTGGCTTTTTAGGTATGGAAGATACTATTTTATATTCTTCTTGTTTTGATGCAAATGCCGGTTTATTTGAAACCTTACTAGGCCCTGAAGATGCGATTATCTCAGATGCTTTAAACCATGCTTCTATTATTGATGGCGTACGTTTATGTAAAGCGAAACGTTACCGTTATGCCAATAACGATGCGGTTGAGCTTGAAAAACAATTAATCGCTGCTGATGAAGCGGGCGCACGTTTTAAATTAATTGCGACCGATGGCGTATTTTCAATGGATGGTGTTATCGCCAATTTAAAAGCCGTTTGTGACTTAGCTGATAAATATAACGCACTAGTGATGGTTGATGATTCACATGCAGTAGGTTTTGTTGGTGAGCAAGGTCGTGGTAGCCATGAATATTGTGAAGTTATGGGCCGTGTTGATTTGATCACAGGTACTTTAGGTAAAGCAATGGGTGGTGCTTCAGGCGGTTATACTTCAGGTAAAAAAGAAGTTATTGAATGGCTACGTCAACGCTCTCGTCCGTATTTATTCTCAAATTCTTTAGCACCAGCGATTGTTACTGCTTCAATTCAAGTGATTGACTTACTCGCTAATGGCGGTGAATTACGTAAAACCCTGAAAGATAATGCTGCCTATTTTCGTAACAATATGGAAGCAGCAGGCTTTACTTGTGGTGGTGCTGATCATGCCATCATTCCTGTAATGTTAGGTGATGCGAAAGTTGCCAGCGATATGGCTAACCGCTTATTGGCACAAGGCATTTATGTTATTGGTTTTTCATTCCCAGTGGTACCAAAAGGTCAAGCGCGTATTCGTACTCAAATATCAGCGGCACATACAAAAGCGCAACTTGATAAAGCGATTGCTGCATTTACGGCGATTGGTAAAGAAATGGGTGTAATTTAATCATGAAATCTTTAGCGAAATTACACGCCAAAGAAGGTATTTGGTTAACTGATTCGGTTAAGCCTGAATTAGGGCATAACGACTTACTGATCAAAATTAAGAAAACCGCGATATGTGGTACTGATATTCATATTTACAACTGGGATGATTGGGCACAAAAAACCATTCCAGTACCTATGGTTGTTGGTCATGAATATGCCGGTGAAGTGGTTGGTATTGGTCAAGAAGTAAAAGGTTTTGCGTTAGGTGATCGTGTTTCCGGTGAAGGGCACATCACTTGTGGCCATTGTCGAAATTGCCGTGGTGGTCGTACGCATCTTTGTCGTAATACTGTAGGTGTTGGTGTTGACCGTGAAGGTTCATTCGCAGAGTATTTAGTCATACCTGCTTATAATGCGTTTAAATTACCGGATGAAATCTCCGATGATCTCGCCGCTATTTTCGACCCGTTTGGAAATGCTGTTCATACTGCATTGTCGTTTGATTTAGTCGGCGAAGATGTATTGATCACGGGGGCTGGTCCTATTGGTATTATGGCAGCAGCAGTGGCTAAGCATGTAGGGGCACGTCATGTGGTGATCACTGATGTAAATGAATACCGTCTTGAGTTGGCGCGCAAAATGGGGGCAACCCGTACCGTGAATGTTAGCCAAGAGAAGCTGTCTGATGTAATGCATGAATTAGGCATGACAGAAGGTTTTGATGTCGGCATGGAAATGTCAGGTGTGCCAATGGCTTTTACCGATATGCTCGCAAACATGAATAATGGCGGAAAAATTGCCATGTTAGGTATTCCTGGCGATGATATGGCAATTGATTGGAGCCAAGTTATTTTTAAAGGATTAACAATAAAAGGCATTTATGGTCGCGAAATGTTTGAAACTTGGTATAAAATGGCAAGCTTAATACAATCAGGTTTAGATCTGTCGCCAATCATTACCCATCATTTTTCTATTGATGACTTTCAACAGGGGTTTGATGCCATGCGTTCAGGTCAATCTGGTAAAGTGATTTTAAACTGGGAAAAATAAATAGCCATGTCAAACGATGAAATGAGTTTCAAACATATGCAAGTGAGTCAGTTGCATGAAGTATTAGCCGATAAGAGTCACGTGGTCGTTGATATTCGTGATGCGAACTCATTTCAAGCGAGTCATATTCCGGGGGCTATTCATTTAGCTAATGAATCACTTGCTGAGTTTTTACGTGAAGTGGATATGGATGCACCCGTGGTTGTTTGTTGTTATCACGGTATTTCTAGTCAACAAGCGGCTCAATTTTTGGTTAGTCAAGATTTAACTGATGTATATTCTCTTGATGGCGGCTTTACTGATTGGGCATTGCAATACCCTGATAATTTAGAATTTTAGGGATGACGGCTGGGCTAAAAGCTTTGGTTGGATTGGAGCAACATAATATTGCGCTACTCTTTGCAAACTATTTGTTGAGTATTGGTATTAAAGCCACTACTCAACAAGAAGAGGCGCAATTCATTGTTTATTGCCAAGCAGATAAAATTGA
>Ga0105356_10007279_pt1 | contig 10187 bp, 9 predicted proteins | sample GOMGulsemesocosm_3_FD_83502 | JGI IMG/M metagenome (GOLD analysis project Ga0105356, IMG submission 83502) | Methane-oxidizing microbial communities from mesocosms in the Gulf of Mexico - GOM9D Gulf of Mexico | ecosystem: Environmental > Aquatic > Marine > Cold seeps | place: Gulf of Mexico...
GATGATATATTATCTAATCATGGAGTATATGTTGGTGGAAATAGTTTTGATTCAAGTATTATAAAAAAGTTTATTTCTCCATTATTAGGAAAAGGAAGTTTATACAAAAGTGTTAATGTAGATACAGAAGTTCCTTCTTTATTTTATCATGACTTGTCTCAGTGGCATTTGTTTCAAAAACTTATCAATCAAAAAACTATTCTTAGAATTAAAGAACTAATTCCTCGGTCACATGATAAAGCAAAATTACAAAGACTGTTAGAGCTTATCCAAGATAATCTTTTCTTTGACTTTTCAAATATAATTATGAATGCCAAAATGGATTTATCTTCAAATCAAACTACAACAATGGATATGAGTCTATTTTCTGATCCTTTTTTATTGGATTTGAGTAGAGAAAGTTTTAATAAAACTATTTATAATAATATTCAAGAGATTGATAAGGCGTTACATGAGACTATAAAATTAGCAAATATATCTTTTGAACAAATAGATAAAGTATTTTTAACTGGTGGTTCAACATTAGTACCAGAAGTTAAAGCTTTATATGAAAGATATTTCTCAAAAGATAAAATAGTTCATACGGATGTTTTTACAAGTGTTGGATATGGATTAACGTTATTTTCACAAAAAGTTTGGTCATAAATCTTATCAATAGTTAAATAATTGTTTCATAAATATAAAATAATATTAAAATAAAATCAATATATACTATTAGTTTACAGCTTTTTTTTAAATTATGAAACAATTATGAAACAATTATGTTTCTTTTGTGATATACTTCCAAATATATTACTTAAGGACAAAGAAATGAATAAAATAACTATTTATCTTACATCGTATGAAACTAATAAAAATGAATTAACCAAAAGAGAAAATAGTTACAGTTCTTTACTAACAAATAATTGGAGAATCAATTATGTTCGGGCTTAAGAATTTAAAAATAAGCACAAAGATAGTTATTGCACCACTTATTGGAGTGATGTTTTTGTTATTACTGTCAGGTTTTTCAAATGATGCATTAAAATCCAATAAAGATACTTTAAACGAAATTGTTGAAGTGAAATTTAAAATGTACAAAGATAGTAGTGATCTGATAAGGGATATAAATATATTTAATAGTTTGGTATATAAAATATTTTCCTATGTATCAAGTGGTTTGGAAAAATCAAAAGCAGAAGAGCAAAAAATAGAGTTAGAAAAGCTAAAACTAAAAATTGAAAAACAACTAAAAATGATACAGGCATCTTCGTATTTAGATATTGAAAATAAGAAAATATTTAAAACACTGGCCCTAGATTTGGAAGAATACAATTTTGCAATAGAAGGTGCTTTGACAATGTTAGATATATCTGCAATGCAAACTGTAGCAGGACAGCCTGTAAATATGAATGTTTCTATGCCTATGTTAGTGATAACTGATGAACTGTTTTTGAAGATAAATAGTGTGGTTTCAAAGATTAATAATCAAGCAAATAATCAAAATAAAATAAGTTATGATAGTGCAATCCTTGCAATTGATTCAACATTAATAACATTATATATACTAATTATTGGATCTTTTTTATCATCTATTATACTTATTACAGTAATTATAAAATCTATCACAAAACCTCTTCAAGAATTTCAAGAAGGTTTATTGAACTTTTTTAAATATCTTAACAATGATTCACTTGATACAAAACTAATAACATTACACTCTACAGATGAGTTAGGATTGATGGCAAAAGTGGTAAATGATAATATCGTTAAAATTAAAGATGGCATCGAAGAAGATAAAGGATTAATAGATAGTGCTATAGCTGAAGCTAATAGAGCAAAACTTGGTTTTTTAGATGCTCGAATCTTAGGTGATACGGCTAATCCCTCTTTACATAAGTTAAGAGATGTTATTAATGAAATGCTTGAATCGATTGAAAGTAATACTAAAAGTGCAGTTGATGTTTTATCTAAATATACAACTTATGATTATAGACCTAAAATTGATACTTCTAATATGGATGGAGATTTAAAGGCTTTATGCACAGATATAAATTGTATGGGTGATGCTGTTACTTCAATGTTACAAGAAAATAAAGATATTGGTTTAAACTTAACTACAAATGCACATAATTTATCTATAAATGTTGAGTCTCTTACAACATCAGCTAATAGTCAAGCATCAAATTTAGAGGAAACAGCCGCAGCTGTTGAAGAGATTACTTCAAATATGCAAAATAGTTCGGCATCAATTACAAAGATGACTTTATATACAACAGAAGTTGTAAATAGTGTAAAAGAAGGACAGGCTTTGGCAAATAAAACAGCAGCTTCTATGGATGAAATAAATGAACAAACAAATGCTATAGCAGATGCAATTAGCATTATTGATCAAATAGCATTTCAAACAAATATTTTATCTTTAAATGCTGCTGTTGAAGCTGCAACTGCAGGAGAAGCTGGAAAAGGATTTGCTGTTGTTGCTCAAGAAGTACGAAACTTGGCATCTCGTAGTGCTGAAGCTGCAAATGAAATTAAAGAGTTAGTCCAAAATGCTACTGATAAAACAAATGATGGAAAAATCATATCTACAGAAATGATTACAGGCTATAATAAACTCAATAATAATATTGATAACACTGTAGAGTTAATTTCAAATGTTTCTAACTCTTCAAAAGAACAATTAAATGCAATTGAACAAATAAATGATGCTATTAATACACTAGACAGAGCTACTCAGGAAAATGCATCTAGTGCGCAAGCTACAAACTGTATTGCTCAAGAGGTAAACACAATTGCAAAAAAAGTTGTTGAACATACTAGCGATAAAAAATTCGAAGACTAATTGAATAAATTTTATTCGCTAAAGTCTCTGACGTCACGATTAAAATAGCTATTAAAGAAATTAAATCTAACCATGCTATAGTTATAATCAGCTTTAAATCTTGGCATTAACGCAAAGTTATTTTGGTATGTTGGATTTAGTTTTAAAAGAAGTTGCTCATGAAGTTTTCCTTCATAATCTATAATAAATATATTTGAATCTCCAGTATAGATTGTGATAGTATTTAAACTATATTTATCATTTATTTTAAATGTTGAAAAAGAAAAATTATTTATATCTATACGTTCAACTGCCACCATAGATTTGAGTTTAAGTTCAAATTTAAACTCTCTTTCAAAATAGCCATCGGGTAAACCGTTCCAACTACAATTGTTTTGTAACGATACGAACTCAATAAAATACCTCTTTTCTTTTAATAAATAACTTTCATTAGTACATCTATCAGAGGTCATGATATATTCTGGATTATTAAGTTTTTTGATAAATAAGTTTTCTTCAGAAATTTCAAATTTTAGTTCGTTTGTTTTTGATGAATAGGTATATGGCATTACTGATGAACATCCAGTAAAATAAATCACTGTAAAGAGAATAAGTAAATTTTTTATCATAAAAATCCTTTTGAAATTTGTCGTAAATATAAATATTTTACACTTCCTTTTTTTTCTTTCTATTCTTCTGTTTTAATTCTTCTAACAAAGATGCTGTAAATATAGCACCTGGTATTGCGTAAAAAGCAATTCCGAGTATACTTATAATTGTCGTGATAAACTTACCAAATGTTGTAATAGGATACATGTCTCCATAGCCTACAGTAGTAAATGTTGTAACTGACCACCATAGTGTTGTTGACATCGATTTAAATACTTCTGGTTGTGCATCATGTTCTGCAAAATATGCAAGAGGAGTGATAGTAAATAATAATATTAAAATAGCAGCAAAGATAAAAATAAACTCTTCTTTTTTTTCACTCAAAATTTTCATAATCATCTCATCTACTTCAGAATACTTAGCAAATTTAAATAATTTAAATATTCGAACAATTCGTAAAGCTCTTAAAAAACTAGTATTGATACCTAGGAATACTAAAATTGTTGGTAATATTGCTAATAGGTCAATAATCATAAATGGGGTCATTGCATATTTAGTTCTCGTAGTTGATTTATCATATCCTATAGCATATAATCTAAATACATATTCAATAATAAATATAATAACATTGATTAAATTTATTATCTCAAATATTTCATAATATTCTTTTAATGAGTCTTCAGTAAGTAAAAACATAATAGAAATATTAATGATAATATTGGTAAAAATAAAGAAATGCACAATACTTCCAAATCTATGATCATAAGGATGTTCTAAAATTGTATAAATTGATTTTTTAATAAGTGATCCTTTTTTATAGACAATTTAATATAGCAGAACTTTCTAATATAATCTCTTATAATTTAACTAAATTAAGTGTAATATTCATCCCAATTGCAAAGAACTTTGTTATAATACAAGTAATTTTTAATACTAAAGGTTAGCTATGAATCTTCTCCTTAAATTTATTACATTGTTAATGTTCTTATCATTTTCAACTATTCTTTCTGCCAATGATAAAACTACAGTTGGATTAAAACCACTGTTAGAAAAACCGCTAATGGAAAGATATATTCTGGATGACCTAAAAGATTTACGGATAGAAAATCTGAAGTTGAAAAATGAAGTAGAAAAAAGAATTACACAATCCCAAATAGAACAAACAGATAGAGCTGCTAGATATATGACTGATACTATTGGAAATATATTTTATTTAATTGCTGCTGCTACATCGATATTGGTTTTTTCAGGATGGAACTCTTTACGTGATATTCGAAGCAAAACGGAAAATATTGTTGAAGAAAGACTAAATGAAATTACGCAAAAATATAATAGTGAAATGCTAGGCCTTCAAGAAGCAATGACTATACAATCTAAAAAGATATTAGAAAATCAAAATAAAATTTATAATACTCAATATATTCATTCATTATGGATGCGTTCAAATCTTGAAACAAATGTTCAATCAAGAATTGAGATTTATGATGAGATATTAAAATTAAATGTAAATGATGCAGAAGCCTATGCATATAAAGCGGATGCCGTTATTGATATGGATGAATATGAATGGGCTTTAAATCTAAGTAATAAAGCCATAGAAATTGATACTGAATATGGATATGCTTATTGGCAACGTTCTTGTGCTAATGCAGCATTAGGTTATACTAAAGAAGCTGTGGCAGATTTAGCAATAGCAATAGAAAAATCTCCAAATCTTACGGATGAAATTGATAATGAAAAACTATTTGAAGATTTAAAAGAGACAGAAGAGTTTAAAGAATTATTAGCTTAAAAGAAAAGCTAATAATTTTTTTATTGATGTCGAACGTTATTTATTTTTTCTCTTAGAAGCTTTTGCCATTTTTGCTTTTTTCTTAGCTTTCTTTTTTGCTAATTCTAAATTAGCAGCTTTTCGTGCATTTACAACTTGCTCTTCTTTATTTTTACCTTGTGAGAATGCAACTTTTACTGCATTTTTATTTTGATTACCTTTTGCAGCAATCTTGTCCATGTTTTTAGTGTTTACTTTTGAGCAATTTATTTCTTTCATGATGGTCCTTAGTTTAGAAGTTTGCAATTCTATTCAAAAACTAATAAAAAGTAAATTATATTTACTCTAATTTAAAATAATTAATTTTGTTAGTAAAATATAAGATAAAAAATATATTTATGTTACAATATTAAATATAACTATAAAAGGCTTAATAATGCTTAATAATGAATTTTTAAAACAGTTAACAATACTTTATGTCGAAGATGATGATATTGCAAGAGAACAGTTTGCTAAATCTTTAAGAAGATTGTTTAAAACTGTTATATTAGGTGTAAATGGAGAAGATGGATACAATAAATTTCAAGTAGCTCGACTTGAGTCTCAAACAATTGATTTAATTTTGAGTGATATTAATATGCCTAAAATGAATGGTATTGAGATGTTAGAAAAAATTCGTGAACTAGATGAGAATATACCTGTTATGTATACAACAGCACGTACTGAAACTGAATATTTGCAAAAAGCTATTGAACTACATGTTCATCATTATGCATTTAAACCTATTAATCTTGAAGATATAGTATCAAGAATACAAAGAGTATGTGAAAAACAATATTTTCAAACTGTAATTGATTCAAAAAACAATGAGTTAAAAAATTATTTAACAATTATAAATAATGTGGCTGCAATATTTAAAATCAATGAAAAAGGTGAAATAACTTTTATCAATGATCTATTGTGTGATCTTTTTAGTGAAAAAAAAGAGTCTTTAATGGGAAGAAATTTCAAAGAACTACTTCATCCGGAAGGCTTAAAAGATTCTACAGAAGAGATGTGGAATACGATTACGACAGATAAAACATGGAATGGGGATATTCGGTATGAAAATCATCTTAAAGAATCATTTTATATTCGAAGTACAGTTTTTAAGATTGTTCAAGATAATGGAATCGAGTATATTAGTATTGGGTTTTTATCAACACAAGAGGTTGAAAAAAAACGAGAATTTCGTAAAAACATTATATTAAGTATTTCAAATAAAAATAAAGAGGTTTCTAAATCGAAGAATGAATTAGAAGGTTTATATGAAGAAAATAGAATACTAAAAGAAAATAGTCATATTTTTAATGAAAATATCAAAAAGTATCAAGAAAAAATATCCTTTTTAAAAAACCAAATTAAATATAATGAAAAAGAGTTAGCATCTGTAGATGAACGTATTGAGAAAAAAATTGCTATGCGTCAGGATGCTAAAGATAGTTTAGCTTTGGAAGTTACAAAATTAAAAAAAGACAATAGATTGTTATTAACTAAAAATGATGAGTTAGAGATATCAGATATGAATAGTTTAAAAGAGATAGAAAAATTAAAAGATGAAATTATACAGAAAGAGAAACGAATTGAAGCTATTAGTGATATTTTAGAGCACAGAGAATCTCAATTAAGAAAATTGGATCCAACTACTCTAACTTAAGTTTTAGCTTTTTTCCGATTTAAAAATAATGATAAATTTAGTACCTTTATCAGTAGTTTGTATTTTTAATTTTCCCTCAAAGCTATTTTGAATAACTAGTTTTACCATATATAAACCAGTTCCGGTTCCATATTCTTTTGTAGTAAAATATGGATCAAATATTTTTTCAATATTTTCTTTAGGAATTCCTCCTGCATTATCCTCAAAAAAAACAATACTATATTGTTCTTTTGTTAACGAAGTGATTATAATTTCTCTATTTTTTATGTCTCTTTCAATAAAAGCATCTTTTGAGTTTGTAATAAGATTTAACAAAATTTGTGAAAACTCACTTTCTACTCCATATATATTTTCTTCTCCAATAGTTGTATGAAGTGTGATGTTGTTATTTACCATTTGTTTATCAAGTAAATGCAATGTACTATCAATTGCTGATTTTAGGCAAAATTGTTTTTTTTCTTTATTTGGATTAAAAAAGTTAGTAAAACCATTAATAGTTTCGGTCATAAAGGTAATTTGTTCTTGAGTATCCGCATCAAATTTTTCAACAAAATCATCATCTATTTCATTATACTTATGAGAATCTTTTATATCACTACAATACAAAGATAGGATATTTAATGGTTGTTTAAGTTGATGGGCAATAACACCAATCATTTCACCCATTGTAGCCATTTTAGATTGGTGAATAAGGATTTCATCTTTTCTGTGTAATTCTTGTTGTGAAAATTTACTTGACTCAAATAAGTCAATATAAACTCTGAGTTTTGATGTCAATAATTGATCATCAATTGGTTTTGATATATATTCAATAGCTCCTAAATTATATCCTTTTTGTTTATACTCAGTTTTATCATAAATACCAGTTATAAAAATAATAGGGATATTTTTTGTTTTATCAATCCCTTTAATATATTCAGCAAATTCAAAACCATCTATTTCTGGCATTTGGATATCACTTAAAATAAGATCAATATCTTTTTCCATTAATATTTTAATACCATCTTGTGCACTTAATGCTGAATATATATCTATATCAAAGCTATCTTCTATAATCATCTTGAGTGAATATAAATTTTCTTCTACATCATCTACTAATAATATGTTAAATTTGTTCATGTGATTCCTTTATCTGCGTTAGTGTAAGTAGTATCTCTTCTATTTTAAATGGTTTTTTGATTTTTTGAATGATTTTTTCATTTTCAAATATATCTAATCTCATAGAATAAATTAAAATAAATTTGATTGGTAGTTTATGGATAATTTTTTCTAGATTTATTTTATCAATACATGATGTATCAATAATAGCAAGGTTTACGTCTTTGTTGTTTTTATAATCATCTAAAAAATTAACAGTATTATTTGATTGTATAACTGTATGTTCTTTTTTTAGATCAATAACAAGTTTAAAAAAGCTTACGGGGTCATTGTTAAGTATTAAAAGTCTATGGGAAACAACCTTAGGTATTGTTTTTTTCTGTTCATTTGGAATATTAACTTTATTTGAATGGTTAATGTCTATTTGTGTTTCTATTATAGGTTCTTTATTTATGTTGTTACTATTTCTTGCAATAGTAATGGAAAAAGATGTACCTTCATTTTCTTTACTGATAACATTTATTTTTCCACCTAAAAGATGTGTTAACTCTTTACAAATAGTTAAACCTAATCCTGTACCACCATAATTTCTTGTAGTACTTTCATCAACTTGTTTAAATCTGTCAAAAATATTTACGAGCTTATTTGCGGGAATTCCTATCCCATTATCTTCAACTATAACTTTTATATTATCTTGATAATTTTCAACTAAAAGCTTAATTATTCCATTTGGAGCAAATTTTACTGCATTACTTAAAAGATTTTTTACAACTTGTTTAATCCTCTGTTCATCGCTAAAAATAAAACCTATATCATTATCACAGTTATAAATAAATTTTATATTATTTATCTCCATTTGAGGGTTAAACATCTCATATATATTGTCCATAATAGTTTTGAAATTTAGTGTTTCATTAACAAGTTGTATTTTTCCAGCTTCAAGTTTGGACACATCTAAAACATCGTTAATTAAAAATAATAAATCATTACCACAATTATTTATAATAGAAAGATTTTTTACTTGATCCTTATCTAGTGTATTTTTTGTATTTTTCATCATGACAGAACTAATAACATTAATTGAGTTTAATGGTGTTTTTAATTCATGGCTCATATTTGCTAAAAAATCATCCTTTGATTTATTTGCAGATATCAGCTCTTTAGTAGATTTCTTTAATTTTTCATTTCTTTGTTTTAAATCTATTTGCATTTGATTCATTGACTTTGATAGGATACCAAGTTCATCTTTTCTATTTTGAAAAGGAATTTCGGTTTCTTTATTATCTCCTATGTCTGCTGCAACTTCTGAAAGTTTTGTTAAGACATTAGTTAATCTATTTCCTATTATATATGATAAAAATGTAGAGATTATTATTTCAAATAAAATTAGAAATGCTGTATTTCGTTTATTATCATTAATAAAACGTGAATTATCAGAGGTATCAAAGATAATATAAAATGAACCCAATGGAGTATCCTTATTTTTGATTTTTTGATAACGAATCACAAAAGTATTATCAAGTTGTTTTAATATTTGATTTTTTTTAGTTAAAAGAAGTTCTTCTTGTTTGAGATGCTTAAAATTATAGGATTGAGATACAACTCTATTTTGGTTATCCAAGATAACAATAGAATTAATATATTCTAAGTCTGTAGTATCGTTTGTTAAGTCATCTAGACTTGCTAAATCATAAATACTAAGTGGTACATGTGTCATTTTATCAAAAAAAGATATATTTGATTCTATCTTTTCTTGGATTAGTTTTTCCGATGAATTGTTTATTGTAATAAAATTAACTGATACAATTAATAAAATAAAAAATATCTCTAATAAAACAAAGGAGATAATAAATCTGTATCTAAATGACATATTAACTAAACCTTATTTTACGCCAATATTTTTAATTACGTCATATTCTGAATTTTGAGTAGTTCTAAATTTTTTAATACTTAAAATTTTACTTAATTCAATGGGCATATTTAAAAATGCTTGCTGAATTTTTAAAATATCGTCTTGACTTACTCTTGGATGAAAAGCAATAGGATGACTTGGATATGGTTTTGTTTTATATACAATGGAGATATTATCTTTATCATTTTTATCTATGAAATTATTATATGTACGGATAATTCCACCACCTAAATATCCAATTTCTCTTGCAATACCTTTGTAAACGGAATCATGAGAATTTACATATATAACTTTAGCC
>Ga0105356_10007282_pt1 | contig 10184 bp, 4 predicted proteins | sample GOMGulsemesocosm_3_FD_83502 | JGI IMG/M metagenome (GOLD analysis project Ga0105356, IMG submission 83502) | Methane-oxidizing microbial communities from mesocosms in the Gulf of Mexico - GOM9D Gulf of Mexico | ecosystem: Environmental > Aquatic > Marine > Cold seeps | place: Gulf of Mexico...
AGAACTATTATAGGAATAGAAGTGATTAGAATGATAAAGAAAAACCAAAGTTGAACCCTAAAAGTTTTACATATAAATCATTTATATCATTGGCCTCTTAAAAAAGGATCAAACTAAAATTTTATATTTATCTTTAACAGATGAGCAGAACCCAAAATTATCATTTATTAATCGGTTTGGGGTACAATTTCTCTTATTCTCACAAAAAAACACCTTCATTAGCTTAAACGGTTCTGTCTCATCTGTGTTGAGTAAAAACTAGTTCTGACTTTCGTGTTTTAAGCAAACTCTCTGCTACTTTGGAGTTTGTATAATTGGTGGCAATTCATAAAGTCCCATTAAGCTCCGTGCTTATTAGCTCTATAGAATAATCCTTTTTAGAAAAACAAGGCCGGAAATTAACCAATTCAATTGCAAACAATAAACATAGAAATGGATAGAATTAGATATTTGAATAACCAAACTATTAATATTCTAAGTATTAAAAAATATTTGAAATTAAAAAAGCAAATCATCTGTGCAATTTTAAATTTTCAGCATCCAACCATCCATAGCATAATATTCTCCAATAATGCTATAATAATCTATGTAAGTTTAACTATATAGACATTCTAAATCGTCAACTAATGACAACAACTAATAAGCCCAAGTAGATTTTTTTTATTGATCACCGAGTGTATATTGATTAGGACTCTTTATAAATTTAATTGTTTTTAGCTTCTAAAAAATTAAAAGACTTATTAATCAATTAAACTGAAACAATTTCAAACTCCTGACTCACAGCACTAATTATTAATAGTCAAAAAAAATAATACAAATTATTTAGCTTTCTGGGCACTTCCACATATCAATCGACAATAACAAGTAAAGGATTAGCATTATAGAATTTGAGAGAGGTTAAAAGTCATGTTCTTATAGCTTGGATTTTTCGCACACTTATTTAGAACTATTTTAAACTTTTTTTAATTACATCAATGTATTAACTACAATCACTAATAAAAAGAATATAATCTAGGTTTTTACAATTTTTGTCTATTGTTTAATTCCTGTTATCTACCCAAATTTGTAAAAATTAATTATGTAATATGAATGTATGACGGTATTAATTCAAATGAAAATCTAACTTTTAAACTAAACAAAGCATGAAAACAAAAATGATTAGGATTTTAATCTTATTCGCTATTTTAACTGTTAATCACGGTTTTGCTCAAGAGCATAGTGTGATCGGAAAAGTGGTGTCTTCGAGTGATGGATCACCCCTTATTGGTGTGAATGTATTGATTAAAGGCGCGCAAAATGGAACTACAACTAATTTTGATGGTGAATTTACATTATCCAAGGTTTCCCCTGGAAATATTGTAGTATTCAGCTATCTCGGATTTAAGACTCTCGAGGTTCAAATTAGTAATCAGAAAGTCTTATCAATTTCCTTGGAGGAAGATGCTTCTGCCTTGGATGAAATAGTAGTAATTGGGTATGGAACTAGTAAGAAATCTGATTTAACAGGGTCAATATCTACCGTTTCTGCTGAAAAGCTCAATGTAGAAAGTAGCACCAATATAGGTCAAGCTTTACAAGGAAAAATGTCTGGTGTTGAAGTAGTGTCTTCTGGTGGTGCTCCTGGTTCTGGTAGTAGAATTATGATTCGAGGAATTGGTACATTAAACAATTCATCTCCATTGTATGTAATTGATGGTATCTATATGTCAAATATGGATTTTCTTAATCCTAACGATATAAAAAGTATTAGTGTTCTAAAAGATGCTTCTGCAGCTGCAATTTACGGCTCTAGAGCTGCAAATGGAGTTGTTCTAATAACAACCAAATCTGGAAGAAATTCTGATGGAGTTCCAACATTCAATTTTTCAGCAAATTTAGGAATTGCCAAACCTGCAAAATATATGGATCTCTTAGATGCTAAAGGTGCTGCTGAAGTAGTAAACCTTGCAAGAGCAAATTCTAATTTAAGTCCTCTAGAAATGTTAACCGATTTAGCTTCAAAAGAAGACAATGATTGGCAAGATATAATGATGGGACCAGCTTTACGTCAGAATTACAACCTATCGCTAACAGGTGGTAATGATAATTTTACATACTACACCGGATTGGGATATATGGAAGAAGAAGGAACCATAAAAGGTGCAGATTATCAACGAGTTAACCTACAATTCAAATCAACTTACAAAAAAGATTGGTTTTCAATGGGGAACAATATTCTTTTAAATTACAATAATAGAAGACCTGCATTTACAGGATACCCTAGAGGTGGACTTTATGGTACTATTCTTCAAGCTCTACCTACAATGTCTATCTATGACGAAAATAACCTTGGTGGATATGGAAGTCATTACGGAGATACAATGAATACCATGAATCCATTAGCTACGACCGATCCAGCAATTTATGATGCTTATAGAAAAAACTGGAGTGTATTTGCTCATTTATGGGCTGAAGCAGAGCTAACGGAAGGATTGAAGTATAAAATCGGTATTACTCCAAATATTAATGCTTCGGAGAACATGAATTATATTGGAAAATACGATATGGGTCAAGCCAGTTCTGTTAGAAATTCTATAAGCAGAAGCCAAGGATTGAGTCAAAACATTCTTGTTGAAAACACATTGAACTTCAACAAAACCTTTGGTGATCACAAAGTTACAGCCTTGCTTGGTTATACTTTTCAAAATTGGAAGAATAGGTCCTTATCAGGGTCTGGATCCACATTACCAGTAGGATTAAATGAAATTAACGCATCAACTTTAGATAGAGTAACAACTGGATATTCTTCAGAAAGTGCAATTGCATCTTTATTATCTCGAGCTTTTTATTCATATAAAAATAAATTCTTAGTTACAGCAACTTTAAGACGTGATTCATCATCTAAATTTTCAAAAGAAAAAAGAACTGGTAGCTTTCCTTCTTTCTCATTTGGTTATAACATTTCTGAAGAAGAGTATTTAAGCAACGTAGATTGGATTGATGCATTAAAAATTAGAGGAGGGTATGGTGAACTAGGAAATCAAGAAATAGGAGACTATAGATATTCATCAACTATATGGTCCGGTATCAACTATTCTGATGGAGAAGGTGGTGTACATCAAGGAGCTTTTCCTAGAGTGTTTGTTAACCCAGTTATTGAGTGGGAAAAATCTAGAATGACTAATATTGGTTTTGATTTAACCGCTTTTGACGGAAGGCTGTCAGCAACTATGGATATTTACAATAAAATTACCGATGACATTTTACTTAGCGTTCCAATTCCTTATTCTACAGGAGGTACAAATGATCCAGTAAGAAATATTGGAGCAATATCAAATAAAGGATTTGAATTTTCTTTTGGCTGGACAGACAACATATCGAATGATCTAGATTATTGGGTTAATTTAAATGGGAATTTGGCTAAAAACAACGTGGACAGACTAACTTCTGAAGATCAGGTTATTAACTCCGGGAAATCATTTAGAGGAGCTTATACAACTAAAACTTTAGAAGGATATCCAATTGGTGGATTTTGGCTTTTAGAAACTCAGGGGTTATTCCAAGATCAAAACTCCATTGATGCGCATACTCAAGATGGCAATTTAATACAACCACAAGCAATGCCAGGAGATGTAAAATATGTTGATTCTAATGGTGATGGCATAATAAATGACGGGGACAGAGTATACATGGGAAGCCCATTTCCTAAGTTCACATTTGGATTCAGTAGCGGACTGAATTACAAAAAATTCGACTTAAAATTTGATCTACAAGGAGTTTTTGGAAATAAAATTCTAAATGATACTAGAAACGTTATGACAACAGTTACTAACGGAAATAACTATATGGCATCAACACTTGATTATTGGACGCCTGATAATAGAGATGCATCTCAACCTTATTTAAGGTATGATGATCCAAACGGAAACTACAGAGTAAATTCTGATCGATTCTTAGAAAATGGAAATTATGTACGATTAAGAAATATTCAACTAGGTTACGATTTCCCAATTGAGAAAATTTGCAACAAACTTTCAAAGTTAAGATTGTATGCTAATATTGAAAATCTAGTAACAATAACAAAATACAAAGGAATTTCTCCTGATTATAACTCATTTAATTCTTATGCAAGAGGTAATGATTACTTTGCTTATCCAGCATCAAAGATTTTTATGATAGGATTGAATATAACTTATTAAAAGAAAAAAAAATGAATAGAATTGTAAAAATTTTAGTATTTTTTGGAGTGGTGTTTTTCGCTAGTTGTGAGGACGAACTAGAATTAACAAATCCAAATCAAGTTACTACAGATACGTTTTTTAAAACTGAAACGGATTTTGAACAAGCACTAATTACGGCATATGTTTCTGCTAAAAGTGGACTAGCTGGTGGATATACAGGAACAAGATGTGTAATGATTCGAAATGGTCGATCTGATGAAATCGAATTTAGAAATGACATTGCTGGCATCTATAAAATTAGTCGTTTTACTAATGACGCTGATAATCGTGAGGCTGCATTAATGTTCAGTCAATGCTATAGAGGAATCTATAGAGTAAACTTAATTGAAGAAAAATTAGCGGAAGTTGATTTATCAGATGAATTTAAGGATCGTATTTTGGGTCAGGCATATTTTTTAAGAGGCTTTTATTATCATATTCTTGCAAGAGAATTTAAAGATGTTCCTATTAAATTAATTGCATCTCAAGACCCTAATACTTTTGAAATTGAAAAATCACCTCAAGCACAAGTCTATGCTCAAGCATTAGATGATTTAAGAAAAGCAGAAGAAAGATTGCCGGTTATTACTGATGCGGCATCAGCAAAAGGGAAACCTTCTAAAGGGGCAGCTAAAGCCTTGGCCGGTCAAATCTATATTGAAATAGGGGATTGGACAAATGCTAAACAACAATTAGAGCCCTTAACTACAGCTCCATACAACTATCAATTGGTTGAATACGCTTGGAATTTTGATGAAGAGCACGAGCACAATGCGGAAAGTGTATTTGAAATTGTTTTTGACCTTTCAGGAGGTACAAATAAATGGGGTGATGGTGAAAGTGTTAATGCAACACAGTCCAACACCATTGCAAAAGAATATGGAGCAGCTGAAATTGGAGGTTGGTTTGAAGCATGGCCAACACAATCTTTAATGGATGCGCTAACCAAGGAAAAAGATCTTGATGGAAATTTTGACATAAGAGCTAGAAGAACGGCTGCATGGAATTATCCCGGATGTATGTACTACCTAAAACCATTTACGGAGGTATTTGCACCTGAGAAACAAGACACTTACTGGTTTACAAAATATCAAAATGCATATACAAGAGAAAGGGAGACAGATCCAATGTCCTCAATAAATGAGCGTTACATTAGATATGCACATATAATTGCAAATTTGGCTGAAGCTGAATTAGAATTAGGAAACCCTGGTGTTGCAATCGGATTGTTAAATCAATTAAGAAAAAGGGCAAATTTAGCTGATTATTCTGGAGCAACAGATCAGACTTCTGTAAAAGAAGAACTTATTCATCAAAAATATGTTGAATTTGCCAAAGAAGGTGTGAGATTTTATGACTTACGTCGTTGGGGGATGTTAGAAAATGCAATTCAAGATCAAGATGCATCTAGAGCAAATAATTTAGCACAAAAACATTATTATTTACCGATACCAAATAAAGAAATTCAAAACAACCCATTAATTGATCAATTAGAAGGATGGTAATTGAAACAAAACATAATATTGATAGTTAATATTTGTAATTTGAGTTGAGCAAGTAAGGACAAATAAATATTTGTCCTTACTTTTTTTTACGTAATAGCTAATTTTAAGAACAAATAGTATCCCGTTAGTAGTTTCACTAAAAACCTTATCCTGTAATTAGCACTAATATAAGACCGTTGCAAGGTATTGTTTAGTTTTGCTAGATTTCGTATCTTTTGTTTATGGAATTAGTAAAGCACCCCACTTTGGCTGATAGTATTTGTGATCTACGTTCACGCAAGATTAAGTAAACCTTTTTCACACAAATCAACACACTTTTAGACTGGCAACCTATTGAGAAGGTTTTAAAAAAGCACTACACCAAAGGAAAGAGTGCCACAGGCAAACCGAGTTATAGTGGCTTACTCCTGGAATGTCTAGTATTGTTGAGACGAATATTTTAAGTCCGTAAATTATATATTTGAATTATGGGAAATAGATATGAGAATGAATTTAAAGTAATGCTGGTAGAGTTATTACAATCAGGGAGAACAGCCAAAGAGTTGAGTTCTGAATATGGTATTAATAGTGGTATCATCAAGCGATGGAAGCGTGAATATGCTGCTAAATCTGGTGATTTTTCAAAAAAGAGAGAAGAACACCTGCTTATAGTGTTGTTGTACTTCATATAAGTGGACAATCATTACCTTTTAATATATTTCAATTTAAGGACAAAGAATAAATTCTACCTATAAAATTTCATTTAAGTATTAACAGGAACAGTGAATGACATCTAGGCTTGCAGCAGTTCTGTCAATACCATATAAATTTGGCACATTCACTATTATTTTTAATGTGTAAGCTTCCCTTAAATAGTTCTATTAAAGGGAAGCTTATAATAATATCAGGAAACTTTTCTTCAAAATTGTTTTTAAATTTTTGTTAGTGTTTTAATCTTTTGTTTGGTTGCTTTTCCACCAGTTATTCTTAGGGTCAAAATCTGGAGATAAAAATTCCAATCGTTGTTTTTCCAAATTTTGAATTTTCTTAATTGAATTCTGTTTAAAAGTCTTTTCTTTTAATTCTGAATTATATAATGAATCTTTTACAGGAAATTTAGCTCCAACGTCTTCTAAATAATCAAAAAGAATTGTTTCTAATTCTTCTACTATGTCTAAATTATCTTTAGACAAATCATTAGTTTCTTCTATATCATTCCTTAAATTATAGAGTTCATTTCTAGCATCTTCATAATAATAAATGAGTTTCCAATCTCCAAGTCGTATAATGGAAGAAGGCTCTCCTCCTTGATTTCCATAATGAGGATAATGCCATATAAGCGGCCTGTTTTCTATATTTCCTCCTTTGAGAAGAGGTAGAAGAGATACTCCGTCAGCGTGCTCCTCTGGTTTTAATTCCATCCCTAATAAATCTAAAATAGTAGGGTAAAAGTCTGTACCTGTTACTGGAGTGTTACATTGTTTAGTTTTATTGTTTAACCAAGGAACTTTTATAAAATATGGTTCTCTTATACCTCCTTCAAATTGATAACCTTTACCGCCTCTTAATGGTAGGTTAGATGTAGCAAAGCCATCACCTGCAGCAACACCTCCATTGTCTGACGTAAAAATTACAATCGTATTTTCATCTAACCCCATTTCTTTTAATGCATCAAGAACAGTCCCTACAGCGTCATCCATGCTCTCTACCAATCCTGCATAAATAGGATTGTCTTGAGTTTGTCTAATAGGTAATGAATGTCCCATTTTAAATCCACTCTCTTTAATTCCGTTACTTTCAGCTTTTTTACGGTATTTAGCCCATTTTTCCTGTGTGGTTTGGATAGGACCATGAACAGCATAGAATGATAGAAAGGCAAAAAAATTATCGTCTTTATTATCTTTCATGAATTTCACTGTTTCATTTGCCAATCGCATACTTAAGTTTTCACCATCTTCATTGTTTTTAAGATTTGGATTCTTAAATGGTGAAAAATACCCACCCATAGGACTTCCGGCATCCCAACCACCTATATTTATATCAAATCCATGATCTTCAGGCCATGAGCCTTTACCACCAAGATGCCATTTACCCGCAAAAAATGTTTTGTAACCTTCTTGCTTTAGTGCTTCTGGAAGTGTCGTATAATCATGCGGTAAATTATGAATATAATCGGGAGGTAAAAGTTTGTCGTTCCTATTATACCTTCTCCATTCTTCTCCTGTACGTGCCCCAATCCAATCTGTTATTCCATGTCTGGCCGCTGATTTTCCAGTCATGATACTTGCACGAGATGGACTACAGACTTGACATGCCGCATAGCCATCATTAAATATCATTCCATCGTTAGCAAGTGCATCAATATTCGGTGTTTCATAAAAACTACTATTTCTGAAACTCATGTCATTATATCCGTAGTCATCTGCAAGGATAAATAGGACGTTTTTTGTTTTAGTTGTTGGTTTACAAGATATTGCTAATGATAAAAAAAAATGTAAACAGATAAAAATAATTGTATTTTTTTTCATGTCTTTATATTATACTAACCGCTATGGTTTAAAGGTTAACTTAATTTTATAAGATTTGTTCGACTGTAAAATCTGAGATTTTTTGGTTGTAACAAATCGTTAGATGAATGTTTGTTGGTTCGTAATTTAGATTAAACGTAGTAATTCCACTCTTACAGAACCAAACAAACGAAACATCATTTTTATTATGTATGAATGTTATATTACTCCCCGTTGTACATTTGGAGGAAAATTAGTCAATTCGAGTGAATTTCACAATTGAAAATGAGTGAAATTAGTATCGAGAATAACTTTTGGAGGTTATAAAAAACTGTTCTCGATACAATTTTCTGCTGAAAATCACTCGAACTGACATTTTTTGTAGTTCTCTACTTCCCTAAATGAACAACGAGTATTACTCTTTAACTAAAACTATTTGGCTAATCATCAAATTTCCACCTTTAGCCACCGTTGCTTTAAATTTTAATTTACCATCATTACTATCTTCGCGCATTACATGGAACTTTACCCATTCTCCTTTTTCACTATTATGGCTTTTTAATTTAGCTTTACGGCCTTCAAACTCTAAAAGACCTTCTCTTCCTTTTTTATTCCAGTCGTTAAATTGCACATAAAAAGTGCCTAAAATTCCATTAGGGCAATCAACCTCAACAGTAATAGTTTTTCCAAACCAAGCAGTCGTATTTTTATCTTTCCAACTACCTTCTGCCTTAACTTTATATTTTACATCTTGACCATCAATTAAAATTTCATCTAATTGTTTTTTCCAAGGTTTACTGGTTTCAAGTGCAACCAAGTTTTTACCAGCATTAACTTGAAGAATGGCATTTTCAAATTTACTTTGAGAGCTCACCCTTGTAACTTGTGGTATTAATGGAAAAAGTGATTTTAAATATTGTTCCGATACGTCTTGGCTTGGGTTAAAACTATCAGTATTCATATAATTTAAAAGACTGTGTTTTAATTGTGTTGAGACTACTAAATCTTTTTTTGTTAAGTCAAATCCACTAACTAATAGTTTTCCTTTCCCTACTTTAAACTCAAAAATAGAACCTTCTTTATTATTTCTATGAAAATCGTCAACTACTTGTGCAATTGGTTTGTAATTAGCTGGCAACTCATTTAAAATAAAACCTTTTGTTGATTTACTAAAAGCCTCCCATTGCCAATCGCTATGATACGATGTTGGAAAGTCATTAAACGCAGGATGTTTATCTTTTAACAACATCCCAATACTTGTTTTACCTTGCCCTGGGAAAAATGTTAATGACCAATACAAAGGATAAAAATCTACGCTCACACTATTTCCTTCATTGCCTAAATTATGAGCTAATAACAGCACTTTTTTTCCATTATTTAGTGCTGTAAGTGTTGCTTCAGTTATTTCATCGGTAACTAAAATATTTTCAGTTTTAACTTCTGGAAGACTTTCTGGGTATACCCAAACACTCCATTCATTTTTAAAATTTGTATCTTTTAATTGTAGTGAAATTGTTACTTGTTCTGCTTTTTTAATCGTATTTAATGGAATTGAAATATTTCCAAGGTCTATTAAACTTCCAACTGCTACATTGTTTATTTTCCAAGTTTCTTCAAAATAAATTTCACCTTCAGAAGAACTTACTTTTGCAATAACCTCGGCTGACTGAATTGGTAAATTATCGTGATGTGATAATTGAGCTTTTGCTTCAAAAATTTCATTATTTGTCCAAATAAACTTTTTAAAACGTAGAAGTGGTACGGTTACATCAAAATGTTCTCTGAATTTTTCTGGAGTTGTAATGCCTTTACTTTCCCAATGTGCATCTAACCAGCCAATAAGCGCTTCCCCTTGACCTTGATAATCTTGCATACTTAATAATTGAACTCCTGCACAACTTTTGGTTCTTAAAAAAGATTCAGTTTCATACTTATACATTAATTGATTTAAAGCTCCTGAAGCATTTTTAAAATCTTCATCTTGATCTACAATG
>Ga0105356_10007285_pt1 | contig 10180 bp, 4 predicted proteins | sample GOMGulsemesocosm_3_FD_83502 | JGI IMG/M metagenome (GOLD analysis project Ga0105356, IMG submission 83502) | Methane-oxidizing microbial communities from mesocosms in the Gulf of Mexico - GOM9D Gulf of Mexico | ecosystem: Environmental > Aquatic > Marine > Cold seeps | place: Gulf of Mexico...
AGTTAGTTAGTTAGTTAGTTAGTTAGTTAGTTAGTTAGTTAGGATTTTATTTTGAACTATTATGCTTTGAAATATAAATAGATGAAATCCTAGCTATAAAATCAAGTTATTTCAGTGAAAGCTGAATTATTTTTTAAGCGCTAAGAACTGGTTATCTTTAATACTATTAAAAACAAATTTAATTTTTGCTAAGCAAGGGTTAGTTTTAGCGGTGACTAAATACACATTTTGATAATCCAGTTTAATTGAGTGTATTTTAAATTTATCTTTCATGTCATGGTCAGACAAGTAGGTTTCTACCGCTATTTTTGGTAATAAACCAAAATCAGTATGTTTTTTTAATATTCTGCCATAAATTTGGTCATGCTTAATAATATGCTCAGTGTGTACCTTTGACTTTATGGCAGCAAATTTTTCGCCTGTTGCCATACCAAAGGGATAAGCAATAGCTTTGTTATAAATCTCTTTAAGATTTTTTACATCTTCAACTTCTTTCAAGGAAAAAAGCACTAATTCAGAGCTGGCTAGCGGCTGTGAAAAATACCACTTCTTAGCTCTTTCTGGGGTATAAAACGCCCCTAAGATGATATCTATTTTATTTTGCTCTAAAGTTATTTCGGCACGTTTCCATGGCAGGTTAGTCCAGTGATTTAAGGAAACACTTTGTTGTTGAGTGATGTCTAAAAGTGAATTGAGTAGAACACCGCTATAGGTAGATTGCCCTTCTTTCACATAGGAGTAGGGGTACCATGATTGTGCACCTGCAACCACCAAACGGTCACATTGCTTATTTTCGTCAGCCTGACTTATGGTTTGGATCATAAAATATGAGCAAAACAGCACCATTAGGACAATGTTATATATGGATTTATGCAACATTTTAATTCTTAATACGCTTAACAGTATGATATATCGATCATTACGATCAATCCCGAGCAGTCGACTCTATTATTTTTGGTGGTCTCACCAATGAGCTAATTGTTCAATTTGTGAATGTCGCGAGACTAATGCAGGCATTCTATCATGGCTATAGGTTTTAATTCTAACCGATCTTACACTTCCCGATTCTCAAGCACTTTGGGCTCAAGATTAGAATAAAACGAACCTCTAGAAGTTCTTATCGCCACTAAGCCATCTTTACTCGCTTGCAATGGATCTTTAATGATGTGGTCATAAAGATCATGTGAGGAGAGTCTTTTACGACTGAAGATGGCAACCCAATCATTGAGTTTATACTCCTTCGCTAGGTACATCGCTCTATCTGCGATTGCGGTAATTTGCTCCCAGTTAAGCAACTTAGGAAGGTGAGCGCAGAAGGGATAAAAAGTCAGGCCGATTGCACATGACAGTTGTACGCTTTGTTCATCGTCAATCATCATCGGAGTAGACTCAACCGTGCTGCGAATACGCTCGGCAATTCGCTCTAAAGTGATTTCATCATGCACGTGACCTAGTACCATAAACTCATCACCTCCCCAACGGACAATGGTATCGGTTAAACGGCATTCCTGAGTTAAGATGTTGGCAATATGCACTATGGCTTTATCACCGATCTCATGTCCGTAGGTATCGTTTAGCATTTTTAACTTATTGAGATCAATCATGCCAAAAAACATGCGTCTTTGTTTGCCGTGAAGCTTAGCCACTTCGAATTCTCGATCGATTTCTGCGGTCTGCTTTAAGGTGATTTCTTGTAGATAGCGACGGTTTTTCAATCCCGTTAGTGAATCTGTGATACTTGCTTGCTGTAATTTGTTATTTAGCGACAATAATTGTTGGTTTCTATCGGCTAGTTCAGAGGTTCTCTCTTCAACTAAATTTTCTAACTGTCTAGAGTTTTCTTTTTGTTGGCGTAATTTTTGCGCTTGTTTATTGACAAGGGCTGCGATTATCATCAGAAGTGCTATTGTATATAAGCTGTAAGCCCACCAAGTGAACCAAGGAGCGGGAGCAACATTAATCTGAACTTTAGCACTTTGCTTATTCCATAAACCATCGTTATTGGCAGAACGTACTTCGAAGATATAATCACCGGCTGGCAGTCGAGTATAAATGGCACGCCGATGTTGTCCAGCGTCAACCCAGTTTTGATCATAACCGGTTAAACGGTACTCGTAGCTATTCTTACTGGTTTGTGCAAAATCTAATCCAGCATATTCTATAGATAATAGATAATCGTTATACTTGAGGTTTAAAGCATCATCAGCATCAGGCAATTGTTGCTGTTGATCGCCGAGGAAAATTTTTGTAATCGCAGTATCTGGGCGGTGATCGTTTAGCAAAACTCGTCGCGGATAAAATGCATTAATGCCATTTTTTCCGCCAAATAACAGTTCTCCATCGGAAGCTCGATAAAAAGCGCCACTGTTAAACTCTGAACCTTGTAAGCCATGGTTTACACCAAAATATTGAAATTTTTCCAGTTGAGGGGAGAAGCGGGCTAGCCCTTTATTGGTACTTAACCACAAATCACCTTCATCTCCCTCAACAATGCCGTATACGGTATTACTTAACATTCCCTCGCGCCTGCCATAACGCTTAATGTTATATAAACCAGTAGTGGGATTATATCGCATACGGTTTAGTCCCCCTCCTTGAGTACCGACCCATAGGGTACCAGCAAGGTCCTGGTAGATACTCCAAATGGTATTGTCGCTGATGGTATTTGTGATATCTTTGTCATGTTTAAAGTGGGTAAATTCACCGGTTTGAAGATCTAAGCGATTAATGCCATCGCCAAAGGTACCGACCCAGAGGGTATTTTCATTTGTGGCTAACAATGAAGTAACTCTATCGCTACTCAATGATTTTGATTGTTGACTTTGATGACGATAATTACGGAATGATAAGTCTTTAAAGTCCAAATAATTAAGACCACCACCATACGTGCCAATCCATAAGCCATTATTAGTCGCGGGGTGAAGACTGGTTATCAAATTAGATGTTATGCTATTTGGGATCTTGGGTTGGTGTTTGAAATGGCTAAATTCTCCACTGGGGATATGTAAGCGCTCAAGTCCACTCAATGTACCGAGCCACAAATAATCCTTCCCTTGCTGCCATAGTGATCTAATACTGTTATTAGCAAGGCTATGTGGATCTGTTTTTGAGTGGCTATAGCTTAGGGTATCGCCGTTGCTGCGATCAATATAATTTAAACCGTGTTGTTCTGTGCCTGCCCATAGGTTACCTTTCTCATCTAGACTAACGGCATTGATTGCCCCGCCGGTTAAGCCAAAAGCTGCGCCAGGGTCAACATAAAATTGGCTGAAAGCTAACCCTACGGGATTCCACTTACTAATGCCTCCCATGGTGCCGACCCATAAAACCCCGCCGGAATCTTCATAAATACTTAGTACGCGGTCATCGATTAAACTACGGCTGCGAGTGGGATCGTCTCGGTAGTGTAAAAATTGCTTTTTCTCAGGTTGCCATAAATCGAGTCCTTTATTGGTTGCAAACCAGATGTGTCCTTGGCTATCTTCAAAAATACCTTTGACTTTTTTTCCAGACAATGAATTTAATTTATCATCACTTGGACTAAAATGCTGAAATCTATTCTGTGAAGGGTGGTAACGGCTGACGCCGTGATCATAGCTGCCAATCCACAAGTAGCCTAGGCTATCAACGGTGAGGGCATAAATACGTTTTGTTGGCAAACTGGTCGGCGAATTTTTTGCTGTCGGAATTCTTAAAAAATGGCCATTTAAGTGATCGAGGCGATTGAGACCGCCACCGTCGGTGCCAGCCCAAATATTACCGTTATGGTCTTCTGCTATGGCGCGCACTCGGTTGGAACTGAGGCTAGTTGGATCATCTGTCTTATGTTGAAAACGTTTGATTTTTCCGCTGGCCGGATCCAGTCTATTTAATCCTGAGTTAGTTGCGACCCAAAGCATACCAGTACTGTCTTGGAAGATACTGCGAACGATATTGCCACTCAGTGAGTTGACATTTTTTGGATCATGTCGAAAGTGCTCAAAATTATCAGTTTTGGGGTTGTAACGATCTAATCCGCCACCATCGGTTGCTATCCATAAATATCCTTGTTTATCTTCAAGAATATCCCAAATCCAATAGTGAGAAATAGCGTCAGGGCGGGAGTCGTCGGGGACATATACTTTAAATTCGTGGCCATCAAAACGATTTAACCCTTCTTGGGTGGCCATCCAGATAAAGCCACGACTATCTTGAATGATACTATAAACTGACTCCTGAGAAAGACCTTCTTCTACCGACAACGCATCAAAGCCCATGTTAAGTTTTTGTTCAGCCGCAAACGTTGTGGTTATGCTCAAAGTTAATATCAGAGGTATAATTAATTTAAGCAGATTATCGAGTCGTAAGTAATTCACGGGTAATAGCATCCTTTATAATATTTGCGGATATAAATCTCCACGTCTTACAGCGTAAGGAATTTTAATCTTTGTTTAATTACACTACCTTACTTCGTGTAGTGAAATTGAGCCAAAGCTAAAGGCCTTGACTCAGGTTAATTCATTTCAGTTATTCTTGTGGTACCCAAGAGTTTATTGCTGGTGGGTTAAAAATTTCGTTCCACATCGTACTTTCATTCCAGCTTGAGCTTTCATTCCAGCTTGAACTTTCATTCCAGCTTGAGCTCTCATTCCAGCTTGAGCTTTCATTCCAGCTTGAGCTCTCATTCCAGCTTGAGCTCTCATTCCAGCTTGAGCTCTCATTCCAGCTTGAGCTTTCATTCCAGCTTGAGCTTTCATTCCAGCTTGAGCTTTCATTCCAGCTGGAACTTTCACTCCAAGGAATTCCGTTAGGACCAATAAGGTACAAGTTATCATTCTCGTCAACACGTGCAGGTCCTTGGAAATGACGCTCACCACTAAGGTCTGCTTCAATATCAAGTCCTACATTGGCACAACCCGTGTTATTACTTAACGTTGCCCGCTCAATATTCATCATGCCAGCACCTTGCATAAACGGACTGTAAGTTAATTTTCCATTTTCATCGTTAGCAAGCTGCGCGGTACTCATTAGGCGACATTTAACATCATCGGGAGAGAGAGTTGGGTCTATTTGCAACATCAGAGCGACGGAAGCGGAAACAACTGCAGCAGCCTGAGAAGTCCCCGACATTGCAAATAAAGAACGACCAACGGCAAACTCGGGGTAGTTGTCAGCTATTTTACTTTTTCCGTTTATTTTCCCAAGTAAATGTCCGCCATAAGTGACAAAGTCGGGTTTGATAAATCCTTCATGAGTTGGCCCTGACGATGAAAAAGTAGTGATTCTGTCGTCATTAGTATCGTCTGGGGTATAATTGTCAGTAACTGCGCCCACGGTAATAACATAAGGCACATTACCAGGGATAGAGATGTTCATCGGGTTGTTGCCTTCATTACCCGCTGAGGTTACGACGACTATGCCATTTTTCCACGCTTGCATGACCGCTTGATTAAGTGGATCGTTCCAATAATGCGTTCTTGGAGCTGCGCCAAACGATAAATTCATCACCCTAATATTATAGGTAGCACGATTAGTCACTGCCCAGTCGATAGCACGAATGGTATCAAGATAGCTGCCCATACCCATATCGTCAAAGGCCTTGATAATGACTAAATCTGCATTCGGTGCGATACCAGCATAATCACCACGACTCTCTCTACTGCTTACGGCAACAGAAACTAAATGGGTGCCATGACCGTGCTCATCACTACCTTGACTATCATAATCGACATATTCATCAGTAATCGCATTGTAGTGACTAAGAAGACGGTAGTTGCCATTAGTATTTTCGACTAATCCTTTTGCTCTATTAGGATTCGACCATAAACCACTGTCAATAAAAGCAATGGTAACACCGCTGCCGTCGACTCCTTGGTCGTGTAAATCGGTTGCGCCAATTAAGCTTGAGACTTTAGTGGTGTAAGAGTCGTCTGTTCCTGCATCTGAGCCACTTTGATAATAAGATTCTCCAGGATAATTACTTGAACTTGAACTACCACCACGGTCATTATCATAAGAGCTTTTTACCACTTGGTCTAAATAAATGCCGACGACACCAGGACTGGCTAAAAGCTGTTTTTTCTGGGATTTTGTTAAAGAAGTACCAACCGAATTAATAATGGCTAATCGGTGGGTGATTTTTCCGCCTGCGTTAGTCACTAGGGTTTCCACATTAGCTAAATTGTGACCTTTGACGATATATCGAGCGCTTTCCTCCGTCTTATCCTGTCCGACTTGTTGAATAACAAACATCAAGACTAAGGCCAATATACTCACACTACCTAAATAGATACTTCCTAAAAATACATCAGTGAGAAATTTCTTTTTCATCATTATACCCCTGTTGAAAAACTACATGATTGCTTGGCGAATCAAATCAATCTGAACTGTTCTAGCAGTGTATAAAGCAACACTTGTGCCAGACCGATAAATGTCTGTAACCTTTTGGTTTTAAAGGGATAAATCGATGTTAATGAGTTGTTATCAGTCTATTTGACATCAAAGTCATCTTAACGCTAATTCATAAGGTAAAAGTGACGCAAATTGTGTCACTTATTTGGAGCGGTTGATTTGTTGGTGTATTTTGCGCCAAAATATTTGGTGTGAAATCGAGTTTACTGCTGGATTTAAAGCTGCGGACACAGTCTACGTTTAAAGGTTACTTCACCTATACCCAGCAATTCTGCAGCCTTATCAGGCGAATCGACTAGCAGCGTTGAAAGTTGTTTAAAGAGGATGTTTTCTGCTTGCTTTAATAATTCCACACCATCGTCAGCGGATGTCGAAGCTACCAGTTCAACTGCTAATTGTTTGATAGGCTCCCAGAGTGTGATGCGTTCTTCCGGCAATCGTTGCGCACGTTTAATTTTTCGTCTTATTGTACTTGCTGTAGCGCCCAATATCCGTGCCGCTCGGCGTTCAACTCTGTCGACTCTTTCATACGCAGCTAAGACCAACTCAGCTTCAAGCCACTCACCAAGCGAATTACTAAGAGAAATATCACTATCAACAATATGAATGATGAGCAATTTTAAAGATTCACTAAGTGCCTGGAAATGATCTTTAACCCCATGATTTAAATTTTGAATGTTGGAAGTATGCAAACCTGCCTTTAAGTTGTTGGCTTTTTGGTCTAACCCTGCATTTAATTGGCACTGGTTCGGTAATTCAAAGTCTTGAAAGCTCAGTTGCTCTTGTTCACATAGTATCACTGCTTGCATCATTCTATTTTGCAGTTCGCGGATATTACCAGGCCAGTGAAAGTCTTGTAATTTTCGGCACAACTCCATATCGATTACTTTTTCAGTCGTTTTAAATTGACGTGCGAATCGTTTATTAAAATGTTGCAGAAGCATTGGAATATCGTCGAGTCTGTCACGTAATGGTGGAATAATGAGTACCATTACATTTAAGCGATAAAATAAATCTTCACGGAATCGCCCAGCGGCAACTTCCTTTCCTAAGTCACGATTTGTTACTGCCACTAAGGTAACATCTACTTGCACTGTTGTGGTTGAACCAACTGCGCTAACTTGTTTTTCTTGAACAAAACGGAGAAACTTTGCTTGCACATGTAGTGGTAATTCACCAATCTCATCCAATATTAAGGTGCCACCATCGGCTTCTAAAATTCGCCCACTACTTGCTTGCGTTGCCCCGGTGAAGGCGCCTTTACAGTGACCAAACAATTCAGATTCAATTAATGACTCGGGAATTGAACTGCAATCGACAATAACCAAAGGTTTTTCACGGCGCGGCCCCATTTGATGAACTGTTTCAGCTAATAACTCTTTGCCGGTGCCACTCTCACCACTGACCAGTACAGTAGCTGAACTAGTTGCTATACGGCTGGTACGTTTTAATAGTTTCTCCATAACTTCTGAGCAATAGATTATTCTGCTTTCTTCGAAAGATGCACGTAATCCTTCTACTTCTTGTTCGAGCTTTAGTCGTTCTTGTTGTTGTTCTTCTAAAAACTGTTGCTGTAATTTTAAGCGGATAATACCAGCACCAAGTTGATGAGCGAATGCCTGGATAAACCTTTCATCGTTGGCATCAATGGTCCATTGTTGCTTAGGGCTCTCAAAATACAAAATACCTTGCAGCTGACCTGAAGATATCATTGGCATAATAAGGCATCTATATGCATTATCTCCTGCCCGCCAATCAAAGCTGGCGGGTAGGGCAAGCTCTTGTAATTTGATCAAAGCATTAACCTTAGCAATTTGTTTTGTACCCAGTTCAATTTCGGTTTGGTTAGGTTCTGTGTTATTAGTATCTACAGACGTCGATAACCCATCGATTATCTCCCATTCTTGATTGGGTAAACAATTGATAATGGCCATTCTTTGAGGCTTGAAGGTGTCGTACAATCTTTTTAAAAAACGCGATAGCAGAGGTTCTAACTGGTTTTCTGTACCAATAATTTCAACAATATTCCAAAGTAATAACATATTGCGGTAATCAGTTTCTGGTTTAGCGGTGAAGATTCCACCTAGGCGATCTATACCTTGCCAAAAGTTCAATTCAGCATCTTCATGCCAAGTTGCAATATCGGTATCAGGATAACTGTTGGCACTATTTAAAGCTTGTTCCGCTCGTTGTATTAACAACTGTGTTGCATCTTGAGGACTGTCTGAAGGCTTAGTTTCAAGACAAGCTATTCCAATGTTTACTTTCAGTGAAACTGCGCCGTCAAGATAGGCTTTATCGGTTAAATAAACATGCAAACTTTTCGCTAATGAATGTGCATCTTCTAAGCTAATATCTGCTATTAAAATGGCAAAGGTAGCACCGCCATATCTTGCTACGATGTCATTTTGTCTAAATTTGTTGGCTAGACGTGTTGCGAATTCACGTAAAACTGTATCCCCGGATGCTTGATCAAACAGCTGATTGATTCGGTTAAATTGGTCTGGATTAATGAGAAATAATGTCTGCCTTGTTTCTTGTTCTAATCTCTGCTCCATGTGCTGATGTAGTTGGTATCGTCCTATCAGCAACGTTTGAGGGTCTTGCAGTAACTGTTGGTTACATAAGGAGTCATGTAGAGTTTTTACAAATAACCTACAGAGTAATGCAAACGGTTCATTAGAATCAGACAAAGATCTTTGATGAGTTAAAAAGTCACTCATCACGCGGCTTAACGTTTCATGGTCTCGAAATTTAAATCCCAACCAAATAAAGTCGTTTTCGATGGCTGATGGTATTTTTCTAATGTTAACTTTTTGAGTGCTAGCTGAGGCTATGTGTTGTAACTTGTTTTGATTCAGTGACATTGCCACCAGAACACAGGTATCACTTTCACTAGAAAATATCTCACATGATTTATTGATATCTAACAAAGCCTGTAATTGGCTGTGTTTGGTAGCTAAGAACTTTCCTGCACTCGTTATCGTTTTTAGTTCAGGCACAAGTTGGCTTTCAAAAAGGTGAGTTAGAGAAGCTTGTGCTTTACTTGAAATTTTTTCTGGTAAGTAAAGCGACAATTGGCTGCAATGGCTAGTAACTTGTAACGAATGAAGGAAAGATACAATTAATTGGTTATCTTTCATGTGCGATGTTTGCTCGTTACAGCTTTAGTTTTTTCTGTTAATAGCGAGTTAGCCATTAGCTGTTTATAATCATGTTTCTCAATGTGTAAATTTAATGCCATTTCGAATGCCTGATTGAAATACTACTTTAATAAAATCAAGAATAGCTCAAATTTTGAGAAATGCTTAATTTCCTTAAAATCAGGGTATTAATACAGCTAAACGCTCGTTTATGAATCAACAAGGCACCATTGTTTTGACATAACTGCCAGCCAACTTAATGTTGGAAATAAAAGTAGGCGATAAAAGATTAACCTAGAAAGGTACTGTCAGTATTGAAATGATAATGACATCATTAACTCTGTATTGTTTGCCCACTCAAACGCAATTGCAACATGCATATCCAAGTGTTGTGGCTTAAACTTCTACAACTCACAATCTCTTTCAGAGGTCTTCCATATAACAGGCTCCCAATATTCACCACTGCTGGTTTTAAACTTTTTTCTAGGGTTAAATTTCGCAGCTAGATGGTAAGTGATGTTTGCCTTAATATCTATTTCAATGCCCTTAGCTTTGGACATAGAACGCCCTCGAGTGCTTCTATAACGAGAGTCAATTCTATCATTAAGGTAAATAATATGTTTGCCGACGGGAAGGGCAAAATACTC
>Ga0105356_10007287_pt1 | contig 10178 bp, 7 predicted proteins | sample GOMGulsemesocosm_3_FD_83502 | JGI IMG/M metagenome (GOLD analysis project Ga0105356, IMG submission 83502) | Methane-oxidizing microbial communities from mesocosms in the Gulf of Mexico - GOM9D Gulf of Mexico | ecosystem: Environmental > Aquatic > Marine > Cold seeps | place: Gulf of Mexico...
AATGTTACAAGTTTTTATTTGCTTAACGACCTCTCTTCAATATGATGGTCTACATACTTTTATTTATAAGAATATTGGGCTTTATGTTATGAGTAACCATCCTATTAGTGAAAAAAAATTAGAACGTGTTACCACGAGTAACTTTGGCGAATTATCTAATGGTAAAAAAGCGCAATTATTTACTCTAACAAATAAGTTAGGAACTCGTATCAAGATCACAAATTTTGGCGCGATTATTACTTCAATATTTACCGAAGACATAAGTGGAAACTTCGCAGACATAGTGCTCGGTTACGATAATGTTAAAAGCTATGAAGCCGATCCCTATTATTTAGGGGCTATTATTGGCCGCTATGCAGGACGAATTGACCAAGGTAAATTCAGCATAGGTAAAGATGATTACCAACTAACCTTAAATGCAGCTGATAGTCAGCTTCATGGTGGGCAAAAAGCACTTAACAAACAATTATGGCAGGCAAACACACTTCAATCGGAAAACTCAGCAGGCATTGAACTAAGTTATGTGAGCTCAGATGGAGAAGAAGGCTTCCCTGGGGAAGTGACTTTTAAAGTGATTTATCAATTAAATGACGATAATGAATTTAGCCTTGAGTATTTCGCCAGCACCAATAAAACCACGATAGTTAATCTAACCCAGCATAGTTACTTTAATTTAGCGGGCCATGATAGCGGAAATATTTTAGATCATCAGGTCTACATCAATGCGGATCATTTCTTACCTATGTGTGAACGTGTCTATCCAACTGGCGAGCAAACGCCAGTAAGTGGGACTGCTCATGACTTTACCAATAAAACTGACTTACGCGTTTTAGCGGATGAAATTAACGGCAATGACTCGCAAATAAAAATTGGCTTAGGTTACGATAACTATTGGCTGTTAAATGATGATGCCATTACAGGTGAAGCACTTGCGGCTATGGCAATAGAAACAACATCAGGGCGTCGCTTAAGTATTTATTCTGACCAACCTAGCTTAATTTTATATACCGCTAATTATATTGACGGCAGCCAAATAGGAAAAGACGATTACTGTTACCAGCAACGTGCGGCCCTTTGTTTAGAAACACAGCGAGCCAATAGTACTGAAAAAGGTTGTAGCATTGAAAATTTCATCTTAACACCAGAGCAAAACTTTTATAGTAAAACTCGCTGGGTGTTCGATCATACTTCGAGTTAAGCAACATAATTTATGATGTTATTGTGCTGATAAAAATAGTTATTAGTTTAGTCTTTCTCAGATGCCTGATAAAATTTTTAAACTGCCTATAACTAGTTTTATGCTTATATACTTGTACTAAATATAAAAGGGATGCCGTTGTTTACTACTTAGCATCCTTTAATGTCTAGATTGCTGTTTAAACACTACATAACTTGTTGTTCTAAAAGTTACGGCTAGCGTGCTTAGCTTACATCATGTCGCACTAAAGCCGTAACACTATAATTTAAATAAAGAATAATCACCTAAAAATTAAAGTTCTCTGCATTATACGCTTGAGTTACTGACGTTATGTAATAACTTGATTGTTTGCTAAAAACTCAATCAAAGTTTCAATAGTCATAACTGACTTTATTTGATCAAACATAGCATGAAAAAGATCAGTTTAGGCTTAACAAATATATATTAAATTAGAGCGTTTAATATATGGCATTTCGCTCCGCTTAACAGTCATTATTGCCACAGAGAAGACATTAGCACTAACAGGCTAAAGTTGATTTCGGATTAGTTTTTGTATCGATAACGCCCTAATAACAGGCAAAAAAAAGTTTGCTAAAATGTTGAGGAACGAAAACAGCAAACTGTTTTTTGTCCTTGTTAATTAGCTTGTTAGAGAGCACCGAACCACTCTCTCATTGTAACTATGTCGTAGTTTAACAACATTTCGTGATATTGTTTATACAACCTTTTCAGCATAAATTTATTTGTGCCTACCACATCCATTCCACGATCATCGTATGGATGCACAAGTACACCCAAATCAATATCGAAAATATATAAATCAAAATTGAATGATGGTTTTATACCAAGCTCTACGCCAAGCTTGCCAAATAAAATTTTATGAAGCTCTGTTCGCTTGATGTTAAAGAATAGGTAATTTCGGTTCCATTCGTCATCTTCGACCCATTCGCGGAGTTGAAAGTTTTCTTTAGGAATATCAATTTGCAATTCTTTTAGTTCTTTGAATACACTAAAACTAGATAAATATGAATCTCCAGGAAAAGCTAAACAAATTGATAAATTTTCTGATTTTTCAAATATAGTCTCGATAACCTCTGTAGATTTTTCGAGCGCCGAGGTGAACATTTTAATGTAAGATTCACCTTCCGAAAGCTCAAATCTCAAACATTGTTCATTACTATAAAAAATAGCATTCTGAAAAGAATTTTTACCGAAGACTTCGAATGCTTGCTCGATCATTGATGTGCTCTCTAACAGCTTATTATGGAGACTTCTCAGTAATGTCCATCCCATAAACTTTAAATAATTCATATTAATATCCCATAATTTCATAGCTTTAGAAACTGGAAAAACTTTATTTTTATCAGTACTTGGATATTACTGAGACTTCTCACTAATATCCATTATAACATTCTAGATTATTATTAGAATATCAGTGAATTAGAGGTTCGATAAGTTGGTTTCGGGTAGTTACTGAGACTTCTCAGTAATATGACTCGAATATTACATTAGAAAATATATGGCAAAAAAGTAATTGCTAATGTCTTCTTCGCGCACTTTGTGATCATTTCGACTAATTAATCAAAATACCACACCAACAAAATATGCTAACCGTCACTATTGCCACACTGAAGACATCAGCATTTTAGAATTTATACTGAAAACTTTTGTATGTTTTGATCTATAACGGACATGGATGGACAACCACCTACGCAAGAAGTTGCCAGATAGCGGACGTTCCCCAGTTATGAATTTAAGTACCGCTTGATGTTAACTTTCACCAATCATCCGTTCATTCAGAATGTGAACACAAGCACCATAGAAGACTCTCGACATTTTTCTAAGGCAACATTTTTCATCTGATTCATAATTGATATATATGGAATTAATTAAAAATACCAAACCAAAGATAATTGGAGATGATCATCGTGACTTAAGTTATAAAGTAAGTCGTTTTCTTCATTACTTTGCAGTAACCTCAAATCAAAACTCGCAATGAAATCGTCGCCAATCCGGCTGCTTGCTTCAATTATCAAGGTGAAGGCATTGTGATCTAAATCACTACCAATACCCATTAAAGTATTACTACTTTGTAAATCATTAAACTCTAGTCTTGCGCCGATAAAAATATCATTTTGCAAGGGTGACCCCACCTCAGCCAAAGTAACTTCTCCTCGAGAGTCCCAGCCATGTTCCATTATCAAACCAAAGTCTAAATCACTTGAAAAAACACCAATAAAGCTATATTCAAAACCCGCCTGCGTAGCCCAGAAACCCTCAAGTTTAGTATTACGATATATGCTTTCAAATTTCCACAACCAATCGCCTAATGTGGCTAGCACCTCGACACCAAGTTGATCCATTTGGTTATAATATTGTTGTAACTTGACTGTATTTTCTAAACCTAATTGGTTTTTATTTACCGCACTACTTTTACTTGATGTAAGTATGGGATCTCTATTGGTTCCATGGAACCAGTAAGCCCCTAGATCAAAATCACCTTTGCTATGTACCCATCGAAAGGCAACATCAAGATGCTGCTGGCCTGCCGAAGATTCATAATTGACATTATGTTCATCAACGATAAAAGGAATTCGTAAGCGTCCATCTTCGCCAGAAAAAGTACGCTCTCGAAAACCTGGTAGGAGAAAAATATCGACGATACCCCAATCATTAACCAGTGATAAATTAATCATTTGTTGACCTAGTTTGTCTTCTCCATCAAAGTCCTCAGCACCATCAGTTTGATTAATAACATCGACCAAATGTTGAAATTCAGTCACCCCCCAAAATTCTTTTCGGATACCAAGTCTTAACTCCCATTCATCACTGGTATGCACATAAGCTAACTCTCGTATATCACCATGGTTTCGCTGGTTATCTTGACTATCTAATCGGTAAAACGGTTTAAAAGTAAGGCTGTCATTAGCATCATTCCACTGCCAGTAAAATTCAGGTTCAAGGGCAAGGGAAGTTTGCCCGTACGTTAGTTGCGATGACTGCAAAGGTTTTTCAAAAAAATAGCGCTGTTCAACACTGATCTTACCTGATACTTCTACTTCGTTGGCGTAACTTTCTCCTTGCAACAAGCTAATGCTTGCTGCAAGAGAAATAGCCATTAATTGTCCTTTATTAACAAGTAAATACATACGATTAACGCGCTCGTTTTAATGAATTACGATTAAAGTCACTATCTTTTAACCCCGTTTTGAAAACATAATTGCTCCACACTAATTCTGTGCTTTTACCTGTTTGATGATTTATCATAGCTTGATTAGCTGCGCGCCAATGTTTACCTAGGTATTGCTGATAATTTCGAAAGGTTAAAGTTTTCAATAAAGCATTTTTTCGGTCATAAAAGTCTATTTTTTGCACGCGGTATTCGGCTTTATCTAACCATACTACGCGGCGTGTATAGCCTGAATTTTCATCGACAGGGTATTGTTCCAGTTTATAGTTGTCGAGTTGATTAATACGTTCATCCACTAAATACTTGTAAGTATACTTTTCAACTTCAAAGGAGCTTAAGTCCTCAAAAGCAAACTCTGAGCCCATAAAAGGCCCTGATTTATTACGTGAAGAAATTCGCTTTACTCGTTTTAAAGCCGGTAAAAATAACCACTGGTCGTCAGCAGCAACAGGATGAGAAAAACTTAAAAAGGCAGTGCCTTTAACATCTCTTGGTTTATTAAAAATAGTTAAACTTTTATCACCATCATCTTGTACTTCTAGTGACTTAATTTTCATTTCACGAACACTTTCTTGTCCTTCTCTGTTACGGAGCAACATCAACATATCGGCAGTACTGTCTTGCCAACCTATGTCACGTTTTTTTGACTCTATGGAAATATCTAAGCCTGTCTGCTCTGCTGTACTCAACGCGTAAACCTCGCAGGTAATAAGGCTTAGACTAACTAGGGATACTAGCGCAATTAGGTGTTTTTTAAATATCATGTATATAAATCCTTATTTTAACTTTTAAATTGGGTAACTTAGGCCGCTTGATTAGTTTTGTTCACTTGTTTATCGAAACTATTTATGACTGAGGCATCACCAACCGCGTCTTTCGATTTACCTTTATCTAACGCCATTAATAACGGTGGCAAGAATAAAAAGTCGACCACTAAGGCGATAAAAATAGTAATGGCCGTGAGCAGCCCCATATCGGCATTTAATTTAAAGGATGATTGCGCAAGCACGATAAAACCAGCAACCAGTACCAAGGTAGTTACCCATAAAGCTCGGCCAACATTGTCAAAAGCATAATGAACGGCTTGTTTCGATGTCGCTCCTTTATCACGAATTGCATGAAGATACTTACTTAAAAAATGTACGGTATCATCAACCACTATACCTAAGGTCATACCAATCACGACCGATAACCCAAGACCGACTTGTCCGCTGTAAAGTCCCCATACCCCAAAGGCTATGGTTGCAGGCACTAAGTTGGGTAATAAGCTGATAAAGCCAAAACGCCAACTTTTAAGCGAGAAGCCTAATAATATTGAAATCAAGATTAAGGCTAAAATTGTACCTATTAACATGCTGCTAATATTACGTTGGCCAATATGAGCAAACATTAAACTTGGGCTAGCAAAATCTACTTGATATTGAGGTGCATTTTTAGCAAACCAATCGATCATTGTTTTTTCTAAAATGATCAATTCATTACTGGTCATATTTTTAAATGTAGCGACTATTCTTGATGAAGACTTATCAACATTTAATTGGTTGTTAAGATCTAACCCATAAGGGAGTGACATTTCATATAACAATAAATATTGCGCTGAAAGCTCTTGGCTATCGGGTAGTTTGTACATGCTAGGATCATCGCCATGCATATTTTTGTTTAATCGTTTAAGGGTATCGGTAATAGTATTTACATGATCAGTCTCTGGTAATTGGCGTAACCAGTCACTAAAGCTTGCAAGACTCTGTAAGTAAGCAGGATCGTTTATGCCACTTGTTTGACCTGTTTTAACCGATATTTCAACAACCATCATGCCCGATAAATTTTCTTGCATATAATCAGTAGCGACACGATAAGGCACGCTTTCGTCAAAATATTTAACAAAATCATCATTGAGTTCATTTTTTTGAATAAATGTTGCCGAAATTAAGATAACAACACTTGTAATAATTAATAAGCCCTTACGTTTATTGATAACAAAATCAGCAAGCTTTGCCATAGTATCTTTTTTATTTTCTGCCTGTACTTTGACCTTAATGGGCAATATCGTCAGTAATGCAGGGAAAATAGTCATTGAAAAAACAAAGGCGAACATCACGCCAATTGCAACTAAGTTCCCTAAGTCTTGAAATGGCGGTGAATCTGAAAAATTCATACTTAAAAAACCAATGGCAGTGGTAACACTGGTTAGCAAGATTGGTTGAAAATTGACTTTAATACTACGTGATAAAGCCAAGCGCTTATCTGCACCTTGACGCATTTCATAGAACATAGAGGTCAAAATATGAATGCAATCAGCAACGGCTAACGTCATTATCATGGTCGGAGCTGACATAGTTGGTGGTGTCATATAAAAACCTAACCAACCCGCTAAACCTAAGGTAGATATGATACTCATGACAATAATGATAAGTGTTGCAATAGTGCCAGTAATTGTTCTAAGCAGTAGACCGATAACAACTATCACGATAAGAAACATCAATGGCATGAGTGTGACACCATCACTGAGTGATGATTCACCAAAAGAGGTATTCATCATCACCATACCTGATAAATAAAGCGCTACATCTGGGTTATTTTGTTCGAATTCTTCCTGTATAGCGCGAGCACTATTAGCTACTTCAGGTGTTTCTCCCATAGGGTTAATACCGGGCAGTTGGACAGTGACATTAACAACGGATACATGGCCTGATTCGGATATTATTTTATTGACTAATAAAGGTTCATTAATTGCAATTCGTTTTATTTTTTCTAATTGATGTTCCGTCAAGTTTTTAGTCGACATGACAAGGTCTTCAACAACCATGTCGTCTGCTTCGGCATAGGTATATTGAAAGTTGGTCAGTGAATCAACTCGGGTAGAATATGGCATCTGCCAAGCTGCTTTGGTTAAGGTTTTCAAAGCGGCCAAATGTTCAGCGGTAAATACATTACCGTCTTTGGGTACTACAACAAAAGAAACATTATCACTTTTGTTATAGATTTTTTGCATCGACTCAAAAGCCGTCAGTTGCGGGTTTTCTTCGCTAAAAAATACTCGATAGTCATCTTTGAATGTTAATTTTTGCCCCCCCATCGCAGCAATAACCACAAAACTAAGACAAGTAATTATTGTCCACAGTGGGTGTTTCGCAATGAAGCGATAAAGCTTACTTTTCATCATTATTCTCTTTTATCTTGATATATTTACATCATATTGGATGCATAATTAGTGGCTAAACGTCACTGTGTAGATTATAAAAAAGCGGTGAAGGCACCGCTTTTTTAACAATTAATAGTTGCCTAAAGCTAAGTGATTTTCCTGGCAATGGCCTGAACAACTGCGCCAATGCCCGTATGGTATTTTCCTTCTATCACATCACGTTCAAGCTCCAAAAGGTGTTCAAATTCAAGATTTGATAACTCTGAAGTTAAAGAGACTTTAGTCTGCATTAAATCAATTGACTTACCTCCGCCAGTGCCATGCTTTAACTGATTAGGGGTATAAGCTTCAAGTAAAAAAACACCATTACTCTTTAAAGCTGTTGCAACTTTCTTATACAGTTGCTTCCTCATTAAAGAGGGTAAAGGACAGAATATTGAAACAATGCCGTGCCATTGATTTATACCTAAATCATAATCAGATAAATCAGCATGAATAAACTCAATAGCCACATCATTTTCCTCAGCCAGTTTTCGCGCTTTATTCAAGCCAACAATCGATGCATCGACAGCTGTAACAGAGTATCCTTGCAAAGCGAGGAAAACAGCATTGCGTCCCTCACCTTCAGCTAGGCTTAAAATTTTACCCTTAGGAATGCAGCTTGCGTTTGCTGCTAAAAAATCATTTGCTGTCGTTCCATAGGCATATTCTGCTGCACTATATCTTTCATCCCACATCAGTTTTCTCCGGTTATTATCGTTGATAATTAAAAGGCTACTATTTACGACAAATTAATGTTTTTTGAAAGAGCCAAAGGGTTGTTTACATCTGTGGTTTCTAAGGGTACCAAGCTGTTTGTTTCCTACGTAGATAAATTGCTACGAAACTTAACACTGTAAAAATGATAGCTGGTATCGCTGAGGGGACTGCATAAGCAAGGTGAAAGTAGACAGCGCCAAGCATAATTGGAATTAGTCCAGTGGCTGCCCAAGCTGACAGTCTGGGAATCAATAGCCCAATTCCGGCAGCAAGTTCGGCGGTTCCAATAAAGTAGCCAAACCATTTAGGTAGATTCATCGCAATAAAGCTCTGATGTAACTCAGGAACTCCTGCTAATTTTGCAATACCCGCAAATATCATGGGTAAAGCCAGTAATACAATCGGTAACATAGGTAATAACGTCTTAATTTTTTTCATGTTTTTTTCCATAAATCTAAATTGATAAAGGCACTTTACCTAGGTATGATTATTAATAATAATTATTGTTTTTTATAAACTTCATAGAATAAATCTATCATGCCATCAATTGAACAGTACGGAATGTTTATCGCGGTTGCTGAGAGCAACTCCCTAAGAGAAGCTGCTGAAAGGGTGTGTAAGACACAACCGACAGTTACTTCAGCAATAAAAAAAATGGAATTAACTTTGGGGATTGAATTATTCGACCGACAACAATATCGCCTAAAACTCACCCAAACCGGAAAGAATGTATACAAATTAGCGTTGAAAATTATCGCCACACAAGAAGAAATTAAACAATTGGTAACACAGGTAAAAGTTGGACAAGAGCCACTGATAACAATAGCGATAGCCGCATCTTTTGATTTTTCAGAAATATTAAATGCACTGGAATACTTACAAATACACTACAAGTCAACACAGATAGTATTCCAGCAAGAATACATGACAGGGGCACTTGAAAAACTTCTACGAGAGCAAGCTGACTTTGCAATATGTCCAATAAACCCAAATCACTTTCCAATCGGTGATGTTGATATTAAATTTATTAACTCGGGGCAATTTGTCAATGTTGTTTCTCCTAAACTATTACAAAAACATCCTGATATTAGTAGTGTGAAAGAACTTATCGATGAATATCAAATTGTGGTTAAAGATTCTGGCTCTAAAACCGCAGGTAAAGATCTTGGTGTACAACAAGGACAACGTGTTTGGCACGTAAATAGCTTTGATGCAAAGTTATTATTAATAAAACAAGGTATGGGCTGGGGAACGCTGCCAATGAGTTTAGTTAGTGATCATATTAAAAATAATCAATTAGTTCCTCTTGAGCTAAGTGATTATCAATCAATTAAAAATGTAGATTATCATCTGTTAAAGTTAAGTAAAAAAAAGTTAGGACCCGTAGCAACAAAACTATGGCAACTACTTTAGTTTTCATTAAATTTATATTAGTAATATCGTCTAAATTTTTATTTATTTACTTTCTAATGGAGATCAACCACTTATATTTTGATGCTGTTAGTAATTTTCAATTTTATACTAAGTACTAGTCCTGTTAATACTGACAAGTTCAAGATATAGAAGAGCCTGAACCTGTCAGAGATATTGTTCTCGACTTATAACTGTATTTTGCTTTTTTAAGTTGTAATTAGTCTCAAAAATTATTCTTGGAATGTCCGCTAAGCCAAGGGTTATTAAGTTAGCTGTCGACCTGTTTAAGTCAACTAACGGGTGTACAGTCGACCTCGACCAACACAAGAATTTCAAAATTATTATTCCGCTTAGCGCACAAAGTGATCATTATTTCTGTGGCGCATTGAGCTGCATTACGCCTTAGAAAACTAAACATGCATGATTAAATCAGTAATGTTCGCTTCCTCAGGTCAGCACTTTAAACCGAGAAGGTA
>Ga0105356_10007289_pt1 | contig 10177 bp, 13 predicted proteins | sample GOMGulsemesocosm_3_FD_83502 | JGI IMG/M metagenome (GOLD analysis project Ga0105356, IMG submission 83502) | Methane-oxidizing microbial communities from mesocosms in the Gulf of Mexico - GOM9D Gulf of Mexico | ecosystem: Environmental > Aquatic > Marine > Cold seeps | place: Gulf of Mexico...
AATCCTGAAATTCAAGAAATTATTGCTTCAAAAACAATACTGAAATAAAAAATACTGAAACTAGTTCAGCATGCACATGAAAAAACAAATTGAATTACAAGAAACAACAGATTACTTAAAAGCAAACGGAATAACACAACCACAAATCGGAATTGTATTAGGAACAGGTTTAGGTAAATTGGTTGATGAAATAGAAATCGAAAAAGAAATCGCGTATGCAGATATTCCTAATTTTCCACAAGCAACTGTTGAGTTTCATTCTGGTAAAATCATATACGGAAACTTATCTGGCAAAAAAGTAATTGTAATGGCAGGTCGTTTTCATGTATATGAAGGTTATAATTTGTGGGAAGTAACCTACGGAATTAGAACCATGCATCAATTAGGAATTTCTACATTATTAATTTCAAACGCTGCTGGTGCGATCAATCTAAACTATAAAAAAGGTGACTTGATGTTGATTGAGGATCATATCAACCTACAAGGAGGTTCTCCACTTGCATTTAAAGGAGCTAATGAATTCGGAAATATTTTTGCAGACATGCTAGAACCCTATTCGAAAAAAATAAACACGCAACTGAAAGCAATTGCTTTGCAAAACGACATACAATTGCATGAAGGAGTTTACACAAGTGTTGTTGGTCCACAATTAGAAACCAGAGCAGAATATAGAATGCTTCAAATACTAGAAACGGATGCTGTTGGAATGAGTACAGTACCTGAAGTAATTGTAGCCAAACAGCTAGATTTAACTTGTGCAGCAATTTCTGTATTAACAGACGAGTGTGACCCTAAAAATTTACAACCAGTAGATATTGGAGAAATCATTGCCATTGCTGGTAAAGCAGAACCAAAAATGATCACATTATTTAAAGAATTAATTAAGAAAATATAACGTCATTACGAACGAAACATGAGTTACTTAGAAACCACACATAACGTATATAAAGAAGCCGCTTTAACACCAGATATTGGTCTGTGTTGTACTACAAATCCAATTTGGGAATTACCCGGATTAAAGATTCCAAGAATCATGCAAGAAATGAACTATGGTTGTGGTTCTACGGTGCATGCTCGCGATTTAACCAACAACCCAAAAATGCTATATGTTGGTGTTGGTGGCGGAATGGAATTGTTACAATTTGCTTATTTCAACAGAAATAAAGGTGGCGTAATTGGATTAGACGTAGTTGATGAAATGTTAGAAGCTTCGCGTAAGAACTTTAAAATTGCAGAAGAACAAAACGATTGGTTTCAATCTGATTTTGTAGACTTGCGTAAAGGTGACGCCATGGATCTACCCGTTGAAGATAATTCTATTGATGTCGCTGCACAAAACTGCTTGTTCAATATTTTTAAGTCTGACGATTTAAAAAAAGCCATTGAAGAAATGCACCGAGTCTTAAAACCACATGGTCGTTTGGTAATGAGTGATCCTACTTGTGAGCAACCTATGAATGATGAATTGCGTAACGACGAACGTTTGCGTGCTTTGTGTCTATCTGGAAGTTTATCTATTGCCGATTATGTAAAAGCATTGACAGATGCAGGCTTTGGAACCATTGAAATTAGAGCTAGAAAACCCTATAGAATATTAGATCCTAAAAACTACCCAACAGATGAGTTGATTTATATAGAATCTATTGAAGTGGCTGCAATTAAAGATCCAATGCCAGCAGATGGCCCCTGTATCTTTACAGGAAAAGCCGCTATTTATTATGGGGATGAAGATTATTTTGATGATGGATTAGGACATACCTTATTAAAGAATCAACCACTAGCAATTTGCGATAAAACAGCAGCTTCTTTAGAAGCATTGGGGAGAGATGACATCTTTTTCTCTCCTGCTACTTTCCATTATGACGGTGGCGGATGTTGTTAAAAAAGACAGAAGACCGCTACGCTGAAAGAACCAAGATTCGAGATTTTATTAGAATAAATTTAATTATCTAAAATTTTATGCAGTAAACAGATCGTGGCATTACCCTCAAACACAGCTCGTTAAGAAACTGAGCAAATAATTACAAATCCTTTCTAGCAGCAGAAAGGATTTTTTTATGTTAAAGTGCTATTTTTTAACTTCAAAAAAGTAAGAAACAAGAATCTACTTCGTCCTAAAAACGGAATATTAAACCCAATTTTATGCTATTGATTCTTCTTTTTATTGCTGCTTGTTTTTTAGCTTTTAGCAATGGTGCTAATGATAATTTTAAAGGGGTAGCAACCTTGTTTGGTGCTGGAATCACCAATTACAAAAAAGCCATCAATTGGGCTACAATCACCACCTTCTCTGGATCGGTAGCCGCTATTTTTTTAGCAGAAGCCTTGGTTAAAAATTTTTCTGGAAAAGGATTGGTCCCAAATGACTTGATTCAAACCCCAACTTTTGCAATTGCAATTTCCCTAGGGGCTGCAATTACGGTGTTTTTTGCAACAAAAATAGGGATGCCAATCTCCACTACACATAGTTTAGTAGGCGCCTTATTTGGAGCTGGAGTAATGGCTGTTGGTTCTGAATTTAATTTTGACAAACTTGGAAATACATTTTTAATGCCTTTAGTTGTAAGCCCTTTAATGGCCGCTTTTTTAAGTTTATTGGCCTATGTATTGTTTAGGTATTTAAGGCAAAAAACACCAAGTTTAACCAAAGAAAACCCCACATTATTTGGCATAAGCTCTCCAAGAATTTTAGATACTTTACATTACGCAAGCTCTGGAGTTGTAAGTTTTGCCAGAGGTTTAAATGATACGCCAAAAATAGTTGGTTTGTTAATTATCATCAATACAATTGCCATTGAATGGAGCATGATTGCTGTGGCAGTTATCATGGCACTTGGTGGTTTGTTGAATGCTAAAAAAGTGGGCGAAACGATGAGTAAGAAAATCACAAACATGAATTCTGGCCAAGGATTTACTGCCAATATGATTACTGGTGTATTGGTTACCACCGCCAGTGTGCATGGATTACCCGTTTCTACCACACATGTTTCTGTGGGTTCCTTATTCGGAATTGGAATGGTAACAAAAAAAGCAGATTACAAAGTAATTGGAAAAATAGTATTGTCATGGCTGTTAACATTACCTATTGCAGCTATTATTAGCGCAGTTATATTTTACGTTCTAGAAGCAATCTCTTAAGAGTATATAATAAACAGAAAGCACTTTCTTCATAGTGTTTATTTCATTAGTTTTATCCTGAAAGAATCACAAGTATTTCAACGCTTTATTCTAAAAAATTATATGAAAGAAAAAAACTATTTAAAATGGAAAAACAACTATGAAATCTCAAGAATAAAGGATAGAAAATCTAACATTGTAAAAATAATTTCAGCAATTATAATTGCTTTAATTCTCTATTATACTTTTTTTTTATTTTGGAATGACGAAGCACGTTTTTTTGGTCGAAAAACAATCGTAAAAAAAGGAATAATTATAGAAACAAAATTCATACAAAGGGGATCTGCTGGTTATTATCAAAAAGCTGACTATAAATTTACTTTTGAAGGAAACAGCTATCAAACCTATTTTTGGGGGACTAAAATTACAGGAGAACAATTTGTTGGAGATTCTATAAAGATTAAGTTTGAAGTAAACAACCCAAAAAATTCTAAGTATATTTCTAAAGACTAGTTAAAAAAAACATTTCTCAAATTAAAAACCCTAAAAATAACTTTAGGGTTTTAACATCTCGTATACTAAAATTAAGAATTTCTGTTTATTCTTTTTCTAATTTCGTACAGGCATTCATCTATTAACAATTCCCCATCTCGGTACACTTCTTTCAACGCTCCTTTTTGCTCTTCTTCCCAATTTACTTGATCTATAAGTTGATACGTATTGTTCTTTTTTACCACTTTAAGTAAGCCTTTTGCTGATTTTTTGGTTCCATCATCTGTTATAGGATCTTTAAAAATTTCTCTTCCCTCCCCAGATACTTCACCATAAGTAGCTTTCATAGCAAACCCAAATGTATCTCTCGTATTATATTGGTATGTAAATGAACCAATTCCTAAGACGATATTTGTAGACGCAAAGCCTTTTTCTTTTAATCGCTCACAAATTTTTTCAGCTCTTTCTAATGTAATACTATCTCCATAAATTGCTCCAATGTGAGCATCCAATTCTTTATATCCTTTCGTATTTATTGTCCCTCCAAAGGTATTCCATAATAATTCAATTACTCCATTTCTCTCTGCTGCTGTTTTTCCGTTTGAATTTCCACAAATAATATCAACGGGGTCACCACTATCTGGTCGAATCACTACCTTTCCCTCTCTTCCAAGTACTTCCTCTTTTAAATTCGGTAAATATTCTGTTAGTACTTTCCATAAATCCCAAGTATCAGAAACGATAGAAACAACACCTTTTGGATATACTTCAGTGATTAACCTTTTAAAAGTATCTTGTTCACCAACGTCTGTTCCCATACACATTACTGAATGTTCTGTAGCAGCAACTGACCCCCCAATCAATTCTTTATCGGAATTTGCGTTGTAATAAGTTTCTAAAAAATCCACCGAAGGGATGGTATCTGTTCCAGTAAAACTCAATAAATGACCTGAAGCTGATAGCACTGCTGCTTCCAAGCCTGCCATTCCTCTCATTGAAAAATCGTGCCCTTGCCAATCTACAAATTCAGGTACCGAAGACGTTTCTTCTGCATATCTATCTAATATCAATCGATACTGCTTAGCAATTGTAGCCGAATTACATGGCATCCAAAGTGTTGTTGATAATATTGTTTCGAAATAATTTGTTAACCAAAAGAACTCTGACTTTGTATTGTACATGGTCACCATCGGTACTCTTATCGGAACAGAAACTCCTTCCGGTAGTGATTTAATAACCATCGGCAAATAGCCCAAATCATGTAAAGCTTCAATATGCTCAATCCCTACAGAGTTTTCACCTAAATAGTTGTTAATTCTTCTAGAATATCTTTTGCAAATAGTGGCCTTTGGCTGACTAAAAAAGTTCAACTTAAAATCTTCAATAAGATATTTTTTAATAAAGTATTGTAGCCCGAAGAGCACCACTTCATGCACTCCTTCAATTCTGCTTTTTCTTGGTGTCCAATTAGAGTAAACTAATGATGTCTGATTTGGATATTGTCTTCTGTGATCTACCTTGTAACCGTCTGTGTATAATAATGGATTCATAGCGTATAATTTAATTTGCGTCAAAACTACGCAAATTAAATTATATGAACAAATAATCAGCTTTTTTTTTCAAAACGGATACTCATTTATGGAATTAATAAACGTTTTTCTTTTCTTTTTTTAAATCAAAAGGAACAAAACATCTCAAATAAATAACCAATGCTATAAAAAAGATAAGCCCTAAAATATTTATTATAATTTGCATCTCAAGTCTTTTTAGTTTCTTCCTTTTTCATTTGAGTAAAGCAATTGTACTATATCACTTTGAAATATTTCTTTCGTATCAATATCTATTGCCGATAGTTTCCCCATAAACGCCGCTCCTGTATCAAGGTTCCAAACATTACAACCTTGCATTGGTATGTTAAAGCCATAATTTGTAGTGGGTGTATGACCTATGTAAATTTCACGAAACAACTTTAACCGTTTAGGATAGAATATAGAATTTTTATTCATGTTTTTATCCGTACTTAAGGCCGTTTCCCATAGTGTTCTATCCCAATTGTAATTGGATTCATATACTTCTTTATACGGACCATGCATTGAAGTAAATCCAGCGTGAATAAATAATCTATTCTTAGCATCCACATAATATAATTTCATCGTTTTTAGGAAACGAAGATGTTTTAATTTATCCTTTTTAGAATACTCTAAATAGCTTTTTATTGTGTGCTCACCACCATGCCCATACCAATTTTCTGACACTTCGCCTTTGGCCAACCAATTTTCGCAATACACATCATGATTCCCTTTAATAAAAATACAATTGTAGTTTTTTTGAAGCTCAATTAAAAATTCAATTGTTTGTGCCGATTCACTCCATCCATCAACGTAATCCCCTAAAAAAATAAATTGATCCTCTTTTTTAATGACGATTATTTCTAATAGTTGTTGCAACGCTTGTAATCCTCCATGGATATCTCCAATAGCAAATGTTCTCATTTCAATGTTATCATTTATTAAAATCAACAAATTCAAAGGGCACTTTATTGGTTAACCAAACTCCATTTTTAGATTGAAAAAATGCAAACCCTTCTTTATACATTTTTTCCGCATGAACCGATAAGATAATTGGTTTTCCTCTTCTGCTTCCAACTTTAATGGCCGTATTTATTTCAGCACTTAAATGCACATGCTGCCTACTTCTTTTTTGCAAACCTTGGCTTTTGATGGAATCAATAAATTCTCCTACAGTCCCGTGATATAAAATCCTAGGTGGTTTCTTGGGTTCCAGCTCTAGATCAACTGCTTTTAACGAACGCCCTTGATTGGCTCTTATCATGGAAGCTTTTTCGTTCAAAGCAAATCGATCTTTATCATTTGTATGGACAATTTCCAGTAGTTCCTCTACTGAGAAATGAATGTTTTTTATTTTTGCTTTTTCTATCAGCTCTGAAATATCTGCCCAGCCATTTTTTGTTAAACTCAGCCCTATATACTCAGGTTGGTGGCGCAAAATTAAGCTTAAGAACTTGCTAATTCTTTTTGTATCCTTTTCGTTCATTTCATTTTTTATTAGAAATCATAAACTACAGTTTTGACTTCGTTTTGCACTAATCTATCTTCAAGGATAGGCGCTATGTGTTCCCACTTTCCTCCAGCCAAACCACAACCGATTCTTGGCATATGTACTGATGCCTTTAACGTTTTCGATTTTTCAAGAACATGCGCTATTCCACTCGCTATAGCTTCATATCGAATTGGGGGTCTCCCTTTTTCTCCTTTACTTATTTTGTGTTGTCCAATTAAGTTCGCTACCCACAAATTAGTTTCTACTTGTACAAACTGCACTTTCCCTAAGGCAAAATCTTCTTTGGAAGTAAACCATTTTCTATATGCTATTTCTGGGGCCTTCCACCTTTTTGAAAGCGCTAATACAAACCCTTTTCCCCAACCACCAACATCATTACAAACATGAACAATGATTTTATTTTCTTTTCCCTTAGGCTGAGTAGCGTCTCCAACTATATATTCAATTTCGTTCATCATTAACAATTTTTATTATTTTTCCAGCAAATTTTCTATCCAAGTTTTTCATTTCTTCAGACAGTTCTTGATAAGGTAAAAAGCATTCTTTTTCCCATCTTTTAATGCGTTCTTTAGAAATATTTTTCTCTTTTATGACTATTTCCTTAGCCCAAGTTATCCACATTCGGTGTATTTCAGTGGAAATTTTTTCTAACAACAAATCTGAACTATCCATTTATAATTGTTTGATAGATTTTATAATTCTCTTGATCAAAACATACGAAAATCACTTTTTCGAGCAGGGGATTTTCTTGTACTGCATTAATAGCAATTTCAGCTGCTACCACTTTTGGAAACCTATAAATTCCTGTACTAATATTTGGGAAAGCAATTGTTTTTAAATTATTCTCTTTCGCAAGTTTCAGGCAGTTACGATAACAATTGGCCAATAGTTGATTTTCTTTTTCAGCTCTTTTGCCACCATTGTATACCGGCCCTACCGTATGTATAACTTTTTCAGCGGGTAAATTCCCAGCAGTAGTAATAACAGCTTCTCCAATACTACATTTACCTTGTCTATTTCTTATCTCTTGGCATTCTTCCAAAATACTACGCCCCCCTGCTCTATGAATCGCACCGTCAACACCACTACCTCCCAACAAAGATGAATTTGCAGCATTCACAATCACATCTGCTTTTATTCTCGTAATATCTCCTTGTACTAATTCAATTTTCATAATAACCGTAACATTTCATTCACTTCATTATCTTTTGAAAAAAATGGTTTTTCTTCCGGCAGAATTAACTTCTCTAATTCATTATTCAATACATGTACATGCTGTTCTTTTACAAATTCAGAGATGTCTTCAATTTCTAAAATATCCTCCTTAGCATATTTAATAATTTCATCATTTCTAATTCCTATTTGTATAGCCCTTCTATCTAATTTAGCGCCATATGGATCATGATCTGGATCCCACTGTAATCTAATAGATGAGTTTTTAACTTGAGCTTTCCAATCTTCATGAGACGGGTATACATCTTTTTGAAAACAGGAGTATACTGCTTGAGAAAGGTATCTTTCAAACGCTTCTCTTTTTAAATGTATTGCCAAAACTATTTCTTGTCCTTCTTTAGTTCCCCAAGCATTCCTGTACATCATCCATAAAAAATTAGGTTTTACCCATGTCATTCTTGTATATTTAAAAGCACCTCCAAAAAACTGTTTTTCAACAGCAAACCTACCTATTTCGGGCCGATAAGATTGGTATACAATTATTTTTTCAGCATCAAACTGTGCCATAATATGATGCCCTGAGTCTGGCCAATTTTCTAATTGATTTATATATTCTTCTGTTTTCAATTTCATCTTTTCTATTTTTTTACTATTTCTTTGATCGCAATTTGAACTACCTCATTTACCGTATTAAAACTATCTGTTGTAAATAATTGTGTATAATACATCTTTAACTCTTCAATGCCTTTGCTAAAAATCCCATGACTTACCGCTAAGTATAACTCTCCTGCATTTTTCTTCTTTAATTCTTTAGCCAACCCTATAAAAGTTCCTCCTCCATCACAAATATCATCTACAATCAAACAATCTTTGCCTTTTAAATCTTCTTCATAAACTTTAAACCCTGCTAATTCCCCACTCCTTGTATTTCTTCGCTTTGAGCATTCTATTACAGCAATTCCACCTAAAGCCTCAGATACTTGATAGATCTTTTTTAAGGCACCTCCATCTGGAGAAATCAATAGTACTTCCCTATCAATTTTACCCATAACTTTTTTAATAAATTGATGATTGTTCAGCACCTCACAGTTATTTAGAACAGCGGGGGTTACTTCTGAATGAGGATCATAAATTTTTATACTGTTTAAGTTTAAGTTATTTAAAATGTCTGCATAAATTTTTACTGTTAGCGCCTCTCCAGGGACCATAATCCTGTCTTGTCTTGCTCCAGGAAAATAAGGCATAAACACATTGATCTTCTCAATTCCCATTCTTTTTAATGCATCAACTGCACAAAGCAGTATTCCAAAATCGTTAAATGATTTTATTCTTGTAGTAATCGTAACCTCACGTACCAACATTAAATCACTTTCAATTTTAACGTGGGGCTCCCCTCCTGAAAAAATAAATGATGCGTACTTTACGGTATTAGTTCCTAAAGGTGAGAAATTTGAATCTAAGTTTAAAATCATTATGCGTTGTTTTTACGCAAATTTACACTATAATTTTACTTTGCCAAATTTTTTTGCGTCTTTTTTACGCAAACTTAATTTCGAAGTGAAAACCTTCTTTTAAAAGTCGGTCGTATTTTCTCTTATTAAATTTAAATAACTTGGCAGGTCTTCCACTTCCAACTTGGCTAATTTTATCAGTTTCTTCAATAATTCCGAAACTCAAAATTTTCTTTCTAAAGTTTCTTCTATCTATTGTGTTTTCAAGAATTGTGCTATATAAATGCTCTAAGTCAGAAAAAGGAAACTCTTTATTTAAGAGATCAAAACCAATTGGCTGGTATTGTAATTTAGCTTTAAGTCTTTCTTTTGCAATATTCAAAATTACTTGATGATCAAAAGCCAATTCTGGCGTTTCATTAAGTGGAAACCATTGTACTTCATCGGCATCAGTATCAGCTTGTATGGTAAAATGATGCGGCTTAACCAATCCAAAATAACTAATTGAGACAACCCTGTTTCTAGGATCCCTACCGGGTTTACCAAAAGAATACAATTGCTCTAAGTAATCGATTTTAACACCTGTTTCCTCTTTTAACTCCCGCTGAACTGCATCTTCCAAAGATTCATTATCTAAAACCAATCCTCCTGGCAATGCCCAACAGTTCTTATAAGGTTCAACGCCTCTTTTTATAAGTAAAATTGATAGATTTTTCTTCGACTCATATCCAAAGACAACAGCATCGACCGCAACTTTTATATTTTGATTATAACCCATATTTGTGTAGTATAAACACAAATCTAATGATAAATTTAAGAATGTTTATTATTAATTTCTTAAAAATACTGTCCAATTCCAAACA
>Ga0105356_10007293_pt1 | contig 10176 bp, 8 predicted proteins | sample GOMGulsemesocosm_3_FD_83502 | JGI IMG/M metagenome (GOLD analysis project Ga0105356, IMG submission 83502) | Methane-oxidizing microbial communities from mesocosms in the Gulf of Mexico - GOM9D Gulf of Mexico | ecosystem: Environmental > Aquatic > Marine > Cold seeps | place: Gulf of Mexico...
GCTGAAGGTCAAAAAGTTGAATTCACAGTAACTGACGGTCAAAAAGGCCCTCAAGCTGAGAACATTGTTGCTCTTTAATAGCAATATAAAATAATCACTTAGATTATTTTATCAATAAAAAAAACCAGCACTTAGTGGCTGGTTTTTTTATGTCTGCTCGTTAATATATGTTTGTGCTTCAGGCTTAATTAATCGTTTTTAAATCATATAGATGAATAAATAGCAGTTCAGTGTATTAGCCTTGATGATAAAGTGCATACCCTCTGGCCGCCTTACTCAAATTACCCGGCTCAAGTGCTACCAGTACTTTTAGCAACGCTGCTAGATTGAATAACGATTGCTGTTCACCTTTTACTAATTCTATTTCGATCTCATTAATGACTAAAGATTGCGCAGATAACGACGTTGTTATATTCCCTCGATCTAAAGCAAGCTCAATAATACTCCCCTCAAATTCGATAAGCCAAGCCTGACGAATAAAATCAGTACTAAACAGTATCGACAACTTATTTTGCAAGGCGACTAAGTCGGTACTAACAGGCCATATCTCTTGCGGAAATAACGCTAAAGCTAACCTGTTTTGCTCGATATCGATATTATATTCTGGTCGTTGATGAAGGCCATCAACAACTTTACCTGCGGTTTTAATGGTTTGTTCAAATTTTTTATCTTGAGATCTGATCCTTAGTCCCATATCCATTTTTCTTAAATCAAGCGAAGCGCTATCATAATAGTCATTGGATAACTGCTTATTAGATTGAGTGAACCTAATATTTTTCACCGTTAACATTTTACTAATTTTATCCTCAAGTCCATCTTCAATAGTGCTTGAAGCAGGTAGTAAATATTTTAATTCAATTTCTGTAGCCATATTTCCGCAACGATTAATAATTCTAAATTTTAATGGTCGACAGCATACACTTTGTTTTCAAATACACCAACGGATTCCTAATCTTAGCTTGATATCAACGCCTCAAACACATAGTATTTGCTTTCCATTGATTATAATCTTGCGGTTGCTTCATGAATAACTTTAACAACGCCATTAACCGAATAATTAAGCTGAAAACGATCAGCTTTTGCATGCTTTTCTCCATTATATCTTCCGTTTATGCACAAGAAAGCCAACAGGGCTACATTACTGATGATTTATCTATTTATATGCATGCCGGGCCTGGTACCAAATATCGAATTTTAGGGACAATAATTGCTGGTGCTCAAGTACAGATCACCGAAAAATCGTCGAATGATTACAGTGAGATTATCGATGAAAAAAATCGTACTACTTGGGTAGAATCGAAGTATTTAACCAAGCAACCGGGATTACGCTTTGTTGTTACCGATCTTAATAGTAAATTAACTAACGCAAGTGATTTCAATACACAACTTGACGGTGAGATAAATGCACTAAAAGATAGTGTTGCATCCCTTAAGCAAGAGAAAATAACGTTACAAACACAACTGAACAAGGTGCAACTCGAGTTAAAAGACACTCGGAGTAAAGTAAAGGATCAAGATACGAATATTAAAAAACAATGGTTCTTTAATGGAGCAATTGTTTTGGGGCTCGGTTTATTACTAGGTCTTCTTCTGCCTAAACTCTTTGCACGCCGCCGCACTTCAATGGAAAGCTGGAGCTAATCTTAACTGACTCTAAAACCGATTTAATCAACACTTATGAAGTCTTCAGAAGTGTTGATTATATGTAGTAACAAAACAACTACCAAAACGTCCAATAGCCAAGTTTATTTCGCATTTTAAATTGCCTAAAAACATCGACCGCCTTTTTTCCTAACGATAATTTTTCACTCATACGTCATCAACGGCAGCTAATACTCTTTGTGCTGAAAGTCCATCGTTATAGGGATGAGTATGCTGAATAAAATCATCTATATTTTTCATTAAATCAATTGGTATACTCAGCGCTTTTTCTATCATGTGCTCTAATAAGTCTTCATCTTCAAAATTTAACAGATAATTCGTTGGTGCTATGTTCTTATAAGTTACGACAGGCTTTCTATAGTATTACTTTTAGTGTTCGTGTATTATTTGTAAAAAATTTTATAACTATATATATGAAAGTTAAAGTGTTCTTCTTTTCTTCCCGTCATAGCCTTTCTAATTTATCTGATAAACGTTATTTATCTATACTTTTTGGCATTTTACTCAGTACTTTTTTGATCTCCTTATCTGGATCAATTTCTATTGCTGCTCCTTGGGTAGCAACTGACGATCCATACCTGAGAAGCAGTATTAGGGCTCTAGCTAATAACGGCATCATTAAAACACCAATAAATACATATCCGTTAATGTACAAAAGTATTATTGCTGATTTAAATGCCGCTAAAACTCAGGTTATTCCAAAAGATTTAAAGTTTGCTTTGCAATATGTGAGGCATAAACTTAAGCAAGCAAAGAAGTCAAAAACCACCGGAATAAAAGTTAAGCTGGCGTCCAAAAATAATGATTTCCAATCATTTGGTGAGCGTCATCAGGCCAAAGGTGAAATCAATGTTTTTAATGAGAATATCGGTGATAGTTGGGCAATGAAAACCAGTGTTCATTACACGAATGATGCTGCAAATAATAAAAACATAAATTTTGAAGGTAGCTATTTAGCTACCTTTATAGGTAACTGGGTAATTAGCGTAGATCAATTGCCTCAGTGGTGGGGACCCGGTCAAGACAGTGCCCTTATTCTCAGTAATAATGCTATAGCAATACCTGCAATTAGATTTACCCGCCATACTAATGGAGCAATTGATTTCCCGGTGTTGAATTGGCTTGGACCCATTAGTATGACCACCCACTTTGGTATGCAGGAGCATAGTAACCAAACTAAAAACATTCGCATTTGGGGCGCTAGAATTAACTTTAAACCGTATGACTCTCTAGAAATTGGTTTTAGCCGATCAGCCCAGTGGGGTGGTGCTGGTAGAGAAGTCAATTTCAGAACATTTTGGAACATGATACGAGGCAATGACAATACGATTATTGATGGTGAGATAACTCGAGAAACAGAACCTGGCAATCAACTTGGCGGTATGGATATTCATTGGTCTACGTCGATATTTAACCAAAAAATTGCTGTATATGGCGAAGTTATTGGGGAAGATGAGGCTGGTGGTTTACCTGCTAATGTTATGTATCAATTAGGCTTGGAAACATCTTTTGGTAATATTGAGCAGCTAAACCACCTTTTTTTAGAGTACGTGAATACCTTTGTTGATTGCACTATTGCTGATAATATAGGGGTTAGAGGTAATTGCGCTTATGAACACAGCGTTTTTCAAGACGGTTACCGCCGATATGGTCGCTCAATGGGTAGTACTTATGACAGTGACACTGAAGGGTTGATTTTAGGGTTAAATCAAGTTAATGCCGGAGGGATTAGTTGGTACGCTAAGATTAAACTTCTTCATATCAATAAAGATGATGTCGATAAGACTAGTCGTAACTTCCCTCACCCAGTTAGCGAATTTGCACAAAAAAGATTGCAACTTGAAGGCGGCTACCGCTTTCCGGTAATGCAAGGTTTGTTAAATCTTGAAGCAACACTGTTTCATAGCGAAATAGCGCGCAATAATGAAACGAGTAATGATGGCAGCATTAAAGCAAGTTGGGAATATCGTTTTTAGCATCACTAAAAATAATATAAAGCGTAGTTATTAGTGCATTTAATTTTATACTCAATCGTAATAATTTAACTTTTTGTCAGAAGCAGCGTTTAGGCATATATTAATGAGAAAGCCATGTCAGTAGTCAATATAATCTGTATGAAATGGGGTAATAAATACGGCCCGGAATATGTCAATATTTTGTTCTCTATGGTAAAAAGGCATATGAGGCGTGACTTCCGTTTTGTCTGTTTAACAGATGATAGTACTGGCTTGGTTTCGGGTATTGAATCGTTTCCCATTCCTGAGCTAAACATTCCTAATGGCCCAGAGCGTGGTTGGGATAAATTAGTTACATTCACAGCTCCTTTATATGATCTTGAAGGAGAAGCGCTGTTTTTAGACTTAGATATTGTTATTATTGATAATATCGACTGCTTCTTTGATCATACTGCGCAGTTTCCCATAATCAAAGATTGGGTGAAAAAAGATGTGACTGGTAATTCATCGGTCTATCGTTTCACCCTGAATCAACATCAAGATATTCTAGAAAACTTCAGAAAAAACCATAACACAATACGCAAACAGGTACGTAATGAGCAGGAATATTTATCTAATTACGTAGCAAGTAAAGAACAATTAACGTATTGGCCTGAAAGTTGGTGTAAAAGCTTTAAATATAACTGTGTACAAAAAGGTTTAGCTGCATGGTTTACTCCTCCTAAAAAGCCTGAGGGCGCAAAAATCATTGTGTTTCATGGTAAGCCTAATCCACCTGATGCAATTATTGGTCGCAGTGGTAAGTGGTATAGAAAAGTTCTCTCTTCAACTTGGGTAGCAGAAAATTGGAAATAAATGGCTCTAGAATTAATCGTCATATCTATTGTATTATTATCTATTTGTGGTTACCTTTTATGTATTTTCGAATTTGGCGTAAAGGTAAACAGTCGCCGGAGTACAGAAAAAACTGGGCTCAGCGCTTAGGTTTTTTTAACCCTCCTAATGAGATTCGAAATGGTATATGCTTTCATTGCTGCTCTGTAGGAGAAACTATTGCTGCAATTCCGCTTATTAAAGCGATGCAGAAAAAGTATCCTGAACTTTCCATTACCGTAACCGCAACAACACCAACTGGCATAGAGCAAATTAAGCAGGCGCTTAATAATACTGTGTATAGCCTTTACTTACCTTTTGATACACCTAATGCGATGAAGCGCTTTATCGGTAAAATTCGTCCAAAATTATTAATCATAATGGAAACTGAATTGTGGCCTAATTTGTTGCATCATGCTCGGCTTAATAAGACTAAAGTGATGATAGCGAATGCACGCTTATCGCAAAGATCTTTAAAAGGTTATCTAAAGATCTCAAAAATAAGCGATGAAATGATGAATAATATCAACACCGTTGCTGTTCAGAACGATGAGGATGGACAACGTTTTTTACAGTTAGGTTTAACAACGAAACAACTAACAGTCGTCGGTAATGTGAAATTTGATATCGATCTTAACCAAGAGTTGATTAAAGCAAGTATTGCGATAAAGAAATTATGGGCGCCAAACCGTCCTGTATGGGTCGTTGGCAGTGTTCACCTAGATGAAATCACTGATATTATTAATGCATTTAAAGACGTACTTGCTGCGATCCCTGAAACACTATTGGTCATTATCCCTCGTCACCCAGAATACTTTCATACCGTAGCTGAGCAAATATTAAATGCTAAACTAACAATGGTTAAACGCAGCGATGCGCTATCTCCTAGTGAGACGACTCAAGTTGTGCTTGGAGACTCTATGGGTGAACTATTGATGTTTTGGGGTATGGCCGATGTTGCGTTTGTTGGAGGCAGCTTAATTGAACGTGGCGGTCATAATCCGTTAGAGCCAGCGGCGTTTTCTGTCCCAATAATCACTGGACCACATATGTTTAATTTTAAAATGGTCTATGAGCAATTAGCAAGTAATTACGCAGTGTTAATTACCAAAGATGCTGCAGAACTAACCGCAAGTGTAATCCGCTTACTTAATGATAAAATATATAGCAATAAGCTTGGTGATAATGCTCTCCAAGTAATTAAAGAAAATAGAGGGACCTTACCGCTGCTTATTTCTGAAGTAGAAAAGTTACTACCTCCTCCCGTTAAGCTTTCATAAATAAACTTCTTTAACTCCTCTCGAGCAGACTATGAAAAAAATAATTTTTGTTGCTAATTCAAGTAAACGATATCGCTATTATCGGTTAATTTCGGATAAAATGAAAAAGTCAACCCAAGTCATCTTTCCCGTTTATCCGACGCTTTCTTTAATACTGGGGTTCTTTAAGAAAGTCCCGCTTGATGAGGATATTTTATTAGCGACCCATCTGCGCCGACAAAGAATTAACTATCCAGCGTTAGCTAAATATTTATGGTGTTGGCGGTTTTATTGTTTCTTGGCTTACCGTACAGAGTCGGCTAGGTTTTTTCATTACTATAATATTTTTAATAAGCTTAACTGTGAAGCCGTTGCGATATGGAATGGTCAGAAACAGCCGTATTTAACTATGGTTAAAGCTGCTGAACATGCGAAGAAACGAATATTATTCTTTGAAAATGGTTTATTACCCAATACTACCACTGTTGACTATTGCGGTGTTAATGCCCATAACAGCTTACCACGCACTCCTGAATTTTATCTCAACTATACTGCCAGCGCTAACAAACTCAATAATAGCGATATTGTTACTAACGGACTAACAAAACAGCACTCGCTTAAGAATAAAACGGTTCAACTGCTAACCCGTGATCCACACAAAAAAAGAAAATTAACTAATCAGAAGCTAAACTCTTTTAATTTTCCTTATATTTTTATTCCATTTCAAGTCCCAGCTGATAGTCAGGTTGTATTGCACTCACCTTGGGTACAGTCAATGGAGCAACTTTTTCATCTTGTTCGTGACGCACGTAATCATTTGATGCAACAAGGGCACACAGAGTTTCCTTATTTAGTATTTAAAGAACATCCTTCTTGGCCTGGTAATTTCACAGAATTATATAATATGGATGACTATTGCTTGTTTGCTAATGAAAACAGCACCCAAGACCTAATTGAAAATTCAGAAGCTGTTATCACCATAAACTCCACCGTAGGGTTAGAGTCGTTACTGTTAGGTAAAAAAGTTATTACCTTAGGCAATGCTTGTTATAACATCGAACAGCTTGTTTTATCTGCAAGTAACAAAAGTGAATTAATACAAATTTTATCAACCTTAGCTTCATGGGAATTCAATGAAGCGCTTAGGCAGAGTTTCATTCATTTTATCTCTGAAGTTTACTGTATTCCATCTGATTGGCAGAAAATAATCGAAAAAAACAAGAATAATAAGAGGCTTAGCGATAAGGATGCAAACAACGAAATAAGTGAAATCCATATGACAGCTATCAAGAATCGAATATTTGAAACTGATTGTTTAGCAAAGCACTTGATTGCGTAGTTTGGTCCGCCAAACGGCCTAGTCATAAGTTAATAAAACACAGAGCAATCTATCACTATTTCATTTTCAGACATTCCCTCTTTTATAGAGCATACTTCTTTATTAGGTATAAATAATATTAGCAATAACACCAATATCAATGCGAGTTTACACCTTGAATATAACCTATAGGCTAGGCTAATTGAGGGCTATATAACTAAAGCATCTAGTATCTGTATTTTTTTCATTTGACAATATTTGAGTAAATGCGCTATTAATAGATACCTAGATTAAATATCGCGTGTTAATTATTCCACTTTAGTGCATAATTAACAGCTAATAACTTAACGTAATATCGTATTAAAATGAAAATAGTAATAACGCATACTCTCCTCAACCTCCTCGTGCTCAAAGTGCGCGGCTAGGTTTTATTGCTTATTCATAATATTTTCAGATACTACTGTTAACATTTAACTAGATAAGAATTCATTAAAACCCGCGCTAACTAACGCGGGTTTTTTACGTCTAAGCGTTGGTTGGTTTTTTTAATTATTAATAACCAGTGATTGGCATATAAAGGATACAAACATGAGCAACATAGTTACAACCTCTACCGGTTCTTCCTCAAAAGATAATGTCATAATTTTTGACACCACTTTACGTGATGGTGAGCAAGCGCTTAACGCCAGCTTATCCGTACACGAAAAATTGCAAATAGCACAATCGCTCGAGCGTTTAGGTGTCGACATTATGGAGGTAGGTTTCCCTGTTTCTTCACCGGGCGATTTTGAGTCGGTGCAGCAAATTGCGCGTACTATTAAAAATGCCCGTGTTTGTGGTTTAGCTCGTGCGGTTGAAGGCGACATTGATGCCTGTGCTCAAGCGCTAAAAGTTGCCGATCAATTTCGTATTCATACCTTTATTTCAACGTCAGATGTTCACGTACAGCAAAAATTACGTAAAGAATTTTCCGATGTGCAAGCCATGGCAGTACATGCGGTAAAATATGCACGTAAATTTACCGATGATGTTGAATTCTCCTGTGAAGATGCCGGCCGGACACCAATAGATAACTTATGTCGTATGGTTGAGGCTGCTATTGATGCCGGTGCTACCACCGTCAATATTCCTGATACGGTTGGCTATACCATGCCGTTTGAATTCCAAGGAATCATCACTGATTTATTTAACCGCGTCCCCAACATAGATAAAGCAATTATTTCAGTACATTGTCATAACGATTTAGGCCTTGCCGTAGCCAACTCTATGGCAGCGGTTCAAGCGGGTGCGCGACAAATAGAATGTACCATAAACGGTATTGGTGAGCGCGCTGGTAACTGTTCGTTAGAAGAAGTTGCCATGATCATGAAAACGCGTGAAGCATTACTTAACGTTAATACCAATATTAACCATCAAGAGATTGCCCGTACCTCTAAATTAGTTAGCACCTTATGTAATATGCCAGTGCAATTAAACAAGGCGATTGTCGGTGGTAATGCTTTTAGTCATTCATCGGGTATTCACCAAGATGGTATGCTAAAAGCTAGCAACACCTATGAGATCATGACACCTGAAAGTGTCGGTATCGCGAAAACAAAATTAAACTTAACCTCACGTAGTGGTCGTCATGTTATTAAACATCGCATGGAAAGCTTAGGTTATAAAGAAAATGATTATAACCTGGAAGATCTTTATGCCGACTTCTTAACCTTAGCCGATAAAAAAGGCCAAGTATTTGATGATGATTTAGAAGCGATGTTATTTAACATTCAGCAACAAGATACTCAAGATTATTACCGTTTAGGTAAAATAAACGTGCAATGTGGTGATGGTGAATTTGCTACCGCCAGCATCAAACTATTATCAGGTGAAGATAGCGTAAAGGTTCAGGCAACCACAGGTAATGGCCCCGTTGATGCGTTATATCAAGCAATAAAGAAAGCCGTTGATGTAGAGTTTGAAGTAAGTGACTATAAAATTTCGAATAAAGGCTCAGGCGAAGATGGCTTAGGACAAGCGGCATTGGTCATTACTTGGGAAAATAGAAATTTTCACGGTTACGGTTTAGCTACCGATGTTATTGAAGCCTCAGGGCAAGCATTAATACATGCATTAAATAGCATACATAGAGCAATAACTATTGCCGAGTTAAAAGCAGCAAAATAAACAAATTTTAGACCTTGCTCAATAAGCAAGTAGCAAGTAGCAAGTAGCAAGTAGCAAGGTCATTGAGCGCCTGATTACAGGCGTAAATCAAATTAGAAGGTAAATACAATGTCTAACATAGCAATTTTAGCCGGTGACGGTATCGGTCCAGAAGTCATGGTTGAAGCCAAAAAGGTTTTAACAACAATCGCAAAAAAATTCGATATCGAAATCAACACAAAAGATTATGATATTGGCGGTGCCGCTATTGATAATCACGGCAATGCCCTACCCGACTCAACCATGAAAGGTTGTGAAGCGAGCGATGCTATTTTATTTGGCTCAGTAGGCGGTCCTAAGTGGGCCAACTTACCACCCACAGAGCAGCCAGAGCGTTGTGCATTATTAGGCTTACGCGGTCACTTTGATTTATTTTGTAATATGCGCCCGGCCACCTTACAACCAGCATTATCTTCACTTTCTACACTACGTAGCGATATTTCAGAGCAAGGTTTTGATGTCTTAGTCATTCGTGAACTAACTGGCGATATTTATTTTGGCGAGCCCAAAGGCCGCAAAGGCGAAGGCGAAGAAGAAACCGGCTTCGATTCAATGTTTTATTCACGTCGTGAAATCAAACGTATCGCGCATTTAGCTTTTCAAGCGGCACAAAAGCGTAGCAACAAAGTAACCTCAGTTGATAAAGCCAATGTCCTGGCAACCAGCCAATTGTGGCGTCAAGTGGTTGAAGAAGTTGCCGTTGAGTACCCAGAGGTTGAGCTAGAGCATTTATATGTTGATAACGCCGCAATGCAGTTAGTACGTGACCCAAATCAATTTGACGTGATGTTATGCCCTAACTTATTTGGTGATATTTTATCGGATATTTGTGCGATGATCACCGGCTCGATGGGCTTATTGCCATCAGCGAGCTTAAACGAACAAGGTTTTGGTATGTATGAAC
>Ga0105356_10007298_pt1 | contig 10170 bp, 8 predicted proteins | sample GOMGulsemesocosm_3_FD_83502 | JGI IMG/M metagenome (GOLD analysis project Ga0105356, IMG submission 83502) | Methane-oxidizing microbial communities from mesocosms in the Gulf of Mexico - GOM9D Gulf of Mexico | ecosystem: Environmental > Aquatic > Marine > Cold seeps | place: Gulf of Mexico...
GATGACTTATTAGCTCGTTTTCAAGCGGCAATAGCGGATACTAAGGACTTGTCGTCAGCTTCAACTACTGTCGCTGCAGAGCCTTTCGAAGAATCGTCGATTAAACCGCTAACCCAAATGCCAAGCTGGGTGCAAAATGGCGTACCTTCATTAACGTTTGAGCAGCATATTTATGCGTCAGATGGTCAAGGCTGGGTCAATGTTAATGGTCGTGATAGGTATGCAGGAGACAGTGTTGCTGAGGGCTTAGTCATTGATGAAATTTTACCGCAACAAGTGATCTTAACGTATCAAGGTGAGCAGTTTAGCTTACCGGCACTGTCAAACTGGTAATCAGTGATAAGTAACCGGTTAGGATTCGCTAAGTAAGATTAGCTGTATTAGCCAATGAAGCTCCGCCACAGTTGTTAAACGTAAAGCCTAAGCTATGCGGTTCATAAAAAAAGCTAACGAGGAAGGTCCAGGTTAGCTTTTTATTATTACTAAGTTTATAGTCAATTCAGCAACATTAACTTACTGAAACTACCTTCAGTTAGCTTATTGCCATGCGGGCATTTTCGCTTCAAAAGCTTTAATTTTATCAAGTTTATTTAACGTCCAACCGACACTATCAACACCATTTTCTAAGCTGTATTGCTGAAAGGTATTTAAAGTAAAGGTAAACTCAAGTTTTTGACCTTGATCATTAACACAACTAAGCGTGTTATTAGGTAAGTCAATATCTAATGTTAATTGCGCATTAGGAGATAATTGAAAAAGTTGTTCAACTTCTTCATCGGTTAACTTTATCGGTAATAAACCAATATTAATGGCATTACCGTAGAAAATATCGGCAAAGCTTGAGGCAATGATAACCTTGATACCATATTCTTCAATGGCCCAAGGGGCATGCTCTCGGCTCGAACCACAACCGAAATTTTCACGGGTAAGTAAAATCGTTGCCTTGCTATATTCAGGTTTGTTCATGATGAAATCAGGGTTCACTTGGGTCCCTTCATGATCTAAATATCTTCGTTCATGAAATAAGTGCACACCAAAACCAACCCGTTCGGTTTTTTGTAAAAATTGCTTAGGGATGATTTGATCGGTATCAATGTTAGCGATATCTAATGGCACAACCAAGCCAGTATGAGTAGTAAATTTTTCCATGGTATTTTCCTAGAATAAAGCTTACGAATTTAAATCAACAAAGTGACCAGTAATTGCTGCTGCCGCAGCCATTTCAGGGCTCACTAAATGGGTACGACTACCACGACCTTGTCGACCTTCAAAATTACGGTTACTGGTGGATGCACAACGATCGCCTTCTTTTAGTACGTCGTCATTCATACCTAAACACATTGAACAGCCCGGTAAGCGCCATTCAAAACCAGCCGCACTGAATATTTTGTCTAGGCCTTCGCTTTCTGCTTGCGCTTTTACGCGATATGAGCCAGGAACAATAATGGCATCAACCGTACTTTGTACACTTAAGCCTTTAGCGGTGTAGGTTTCTACCACACTAGCAGCGGCACGTAAATCTTCAATACGGGAGTTAGTACAAGAGCCGATAAACACTTTGTTCACTGTGATGTCGGTAATTTTAGTGCCGGCGGTTAAATCCATATACTTAAGTGCTTGCTTACATGACTCTTGCTCAATCGCATCGGCAAAGTCAGCAGGGTGTGGCACGGTACTATCTACGCTAGTTACTTGACCAGGGGTAGTACCCCAAGTCACTTGCGCTTTAATATCTTTCGCTTGAAGGGTTAGTACGGTGTCAAACTCTGCACCATCGTCAGTTCTTAATGCAGTCCAGTCGGCAACCGCTTGTTCGAATACTTCGCCTTTAGGGGCATATTCTTTACCTTCAACATAATCAAAGGTAGTTTGATCGGGTGCTACTAAGCCGGCTTTAGCACCAAACTCAATACTCATGTTACATACAGTCATGCGCTCTTCCATGCTTAAGGCTTCAATTGCCTCACCGCAATATTCAACCACATAACCTGTTGCACCGGCACTACCGGTTTTGCCGATAATGGCAAGAATAATATCTTTAGCACTGATGCCTTTACCAACATGGCCTTTCACTTCAATCTTCATGGTTTTAGCTTTGTTTTGACGCAAGGTTTGCGTAGCAAATACATGCTCAACTTCAGAAGTACCAATACCAAAGGCTAATGCACCAAACGCACCATGCGTGGCGGTATGTGAATCACCACACACAATAATAGTTCCGGGTAAGGTTAAACCAAGCTCTGGACCCATTACGTGAGCAATACCTTGGTTTTTATGACCCATACCGAATAATTCGATACCAAAATCTTTACAGTTTTTCTCTAGTGCACGCAACTGGTTGGCAGCGCCTTCACCTGCGGCATCAATTTTAATTGAGCGAGTAGAGATATTGTGATCCATGGTCGCGATAGTACGTTCAGGATGACGTACCGGGCGATTATGTAAACGTAAGCTTGAAAAGGCTTGTGGCGACGTTACTTCATGAATTAAATGGCGATCGACGAACAGTAATGGCGTTTCACCTTCAGCGTCTTCAACTAAATGGTTTTGCCATAACTTTTCGTACATAGTTTGTGGAGTGTTACTGGACATATTATGCGCTCTCAATTTGTTTACAGATGTAGTCACCTACTTCACTGGTATTTTTTGCTTGATCTCGTTCACCGGCTGGTAATAAGTCAGCGGTTAAAATGCCATTGTCTAAGGCTTTACCAACCGCATCTTCAATCGCGTTGGCTGCAGCATCTTCATTCAGGCTATAACGTAACATTAATGCAGCAGATAAAATTTGTGCGATAGGGTTAGCAATACCCATACCGGCGATGTCAGGTGCACTACCGCCTGCAGGTTCATACATACCAAAACCTTGCTCGTTTAAGCTCGCTGATGGTAATAAGCCCATCGAGCCGGTGATCATCGCACAAATATCAGATAAAATATCACCAAATAAATTAGGACATAGCATTACGTCAAATTGATTTGGGTCACGTACTAACTGCATTGCGGCGTTATCAACATATAAATGCTCTAGCTCAACCTCTGGGTAGTCAACGGCAACTTCTTCAACCACTTGACGCCATAATTGACTGGTTGCTAATACATTAGCTTTATCAACCGAAGTCACTTTATTGTTGCGTTTTTGCGCTGCTTGAAAGGCTAAATGCGCGATACGTTTAATTTCACGACGCGAATAAAACATTGAATCGAAGCCGGTTTCTTCTTCGCCTTCGCCTTTGCGGCCTTTAGGCTCGCCAAAATAGATATCGCCAGTTAACTCACGAATGACTAAGACATCAAAGCCTTGCTCTGAAATATCGCTACGTAGCGTAGAAAGTGAAGATAAGGCTGGTTGTAATGTTGCCGGGCGCATATTACAAAATAAATCAAAGTGACCGCGTAAGCCTAATAATGCACAACGTTCTGGCTGCTCTGTTGGTGGTAAGTTTGCCCATTTAGGGCCGCCCACTGAGCCAAATAAAATGGCGTCGCTCGCTTCACAGCCTTTCATGGTTGAGTCTGGTAGGGCATTGCCGTGATTATCGATAGCGGCACCGCCAATATCGTAATCTTTTGTGTTGATTTCGATATTGAATTTTTTTGAAATTGTAGTTAAAACTTTTTTGGCTTCAACCATAACTTCTGGGCCGATGCCGTCACCGGCTAAAATTGCTATGTTAGACATTGTAGTTACCTTCTAATTTGATTTTCGCCTGTTATCAGGCGCTTAATGAACTTGCTATTTAATAGCCTAGCAAGCTCTTAAATTTGTTTATTTAGCCGCTTTTAATTCGGCAATAGTTATCGCTCGATGAATGCTATTTAATGCATGTATTAATGCTTGCCCGGAGGCTTCAATAACATCGGTAGCTAAACCGTAACCGTGAAAATTTCTATTTTCCCAAGTAATAACCAACGCGGCTTGCCCTAGGCCATCTTCGCCTGAGCCTTTATTCGAAATTTTATAGTCACTTACTTCAAATTCAACATCAACAGCTTTCTTGATTGCTTGATATAACGCATCAACGGGGCCATTACCTGTGGTAGCTTGTACTTTGACGCTATCTTCACCTGAAAGTAATTTGATGCTGGCGGTAGCAAACTCACCATCGCCACATTGCACGTTTATTTTACCTAGGCGGTAATAATCTTGAGTATCTTGTTGCTGAATGTTAAATAACATTGCTTCTAAATCATCATCAAACACTTGGCCTTTTTTATCGGCCAATGTTAAGAAGTCGGCATAAAGATCTTCCAAGTTATAATCCGTTTCTTTATAACCTAAGCTTTCCATGCGATGTTTAATAACATGACGACCACTACGTGAGGTTAAGTTTAATTTTGTTTTTGCGATACCGACACTTTCAGGTGTCATGATCTCATAAGTGTTGCTAGCTTTTAACATACCATCTTGATGAATACCCGATGAATGGCTAAAGGCATTACCACCGACAATCGCCTTATTTAATTGCACGGGCATATTACATAAAGTGCTAACTAATTTAGAGGTACGGGCAATCTCTTGATGGTTAATATTGGTATTAACGTTAAGTAATGCCTCACGCGTTTTCATGATCATGGCAACTTCTTCTAACGAACAGTTACCAGCACGTTCACCAATGCCGTTAATGGTACATTCTATTTGTCTCGCACCCGCTTGAACCGCTGCCATAGAGTTGGCTACGGCAAGGCCTAAATCGTTATGGCAATGTACTGAAATAATTGCTTTATCTATGTTGGGGACGCGGTTAAATAAATCAGTGATGATTCCTTGGAATTCAAATGGCATGGTATAGCCAACCGTATCAGGAATGTTGACGGTAGTGGCACCAGCATCAATGGCAGCCTCAACCATACGACATAAATTATCTATTGGTGTACGACCAGCATCTTCACATGAAAACTCAACATCATCGGTAAATTTACGTGCATATTTTACTGCATGTACAGCCATCGCTTGTACATCGGAAAATTCTTTACGTAATTTTTGTTGAACGTGAACATCAGACGTTGAAATAAAGGTATGAATACGAAATTGATCGGCTACTTTTAATGCTTGGGCACAGGCATCAATGTCTCCTTCAACCGCACGAGCTAAACCACAAACACGGGCATTTTTAATGGTACGCGCAATTTGCTGTACTGATTCAAAATCGCCAGGTGAAGAAACAGGGAAACCCACTTCCATAATATCAACACCTAAACGCTCTAGCGATTGTGCTATTTGCAGTTTTTCGTGAACTGATAAGCTGGCGTTAAGTGCTTGCTCACCGTCACGTAAAGTGGTGTCAAAAATTATGACATTATCTTTTGAAGAGGAACCTGTAGAGGTTGTTATTATGTTGCTCATGTTTGTATCCTTTATATGCCAATCACGGGTTATTAATAATTAAAAAACCAACCAACGCTTAGACGTAAAAAACCCGCGTTAGTTAGCGCGGGTTTTAATGAATTCTTATCTATTTAAATGTTAACAGTAGTACCTGAAAATATTATGAATAAGCAATAAAACCTAGCCGCGCACTTTGAGCACGAGGAGGTTGAGGATAATATGCTTAATTACTATTTTCATTTTATTACGGTACTATGTTGAGTTATGAACTATTAATTATGCACTAAAATGGAATAATTAACACGCAGTATTTTATTTAGATATCTATTAATAGCGCATTTACTCAAATATTGTCAAATGAAAAAAATACAGATACTAGATGCTTTAGTTATATAGGCCTCAATTAGCCTAGCCTATAGGTTATATTCAACGTGTAAACTCGCATTGATATTGGTGTCATTGCTAATATCATTTTCAAAACTAGATTGGCTAACGTCACCATAAAGGGTAAAGCGCCAATTTTTATAATCATGCTGTAGGCTGGTTGAGAGCATCCACATCTGTTCAGCAATGCTGGTAACTGTGTTACCAATTAAAGGATTATCAGGGGCTTTATCACTATTATCATAATTAAGGTCTAAATAACGTAATTTTGATGTCAGCCTAGTGTTAATGGCCAGTTGTGAGATAGTACCTAATACATAAGTTTTAGCATCATTTTCATAACTACTGCCAATAGAGCGGCCGTTATAGCGCATGCCTGTTGCATAACTGGTATGTTCATAATAACAATCACCAAGGCTATCTCTTTCACCACAATCCGCGAGGCTATCAGTAACTTCAAAAAACACCGTACTAGGCTTATTAAAAATAGCAATATTTGCATCTAAGCCAACTTGAGGTTGTGCTTTAGTTAAGTAGTTGAAAGTGCCTTCTTTGCCATCTTCAGCAAATTTTTGCCCATAAAAGCTCATTGGTGTAGCAAAGAGGTTAAAGCTATAACGAAAGTCATAACCCGCTTGTTGGTTGGCTGGGTTGGGTGTGTTTTCATCACAGACAACATCATCTATTCCACAATTAGTTTTACCAAGGAATACGTCCCAAAACGTAGATAAATCTTTTGACCGACCAGCACCGCTCCATTGGGCTAAACGTGTTACCCCAATCTCTAAGTTTTCAATTGGTTTAAAGTTAGCTCTAAACCCCCATAGTAACGTGTTTTTAATCACTCTATTATCATCCATTTGTCCCATAAAGGAGGTCACGGTCCACGGGATCTTGATTTCAGTAAAAGGAATAGTAAAAGGTATGGCTGATTTTCTAGAAAGACTAAGTGCTGTTATTGGCCTTGCATTATTGGTTAAGCTCAAACTAGTATCCCAGCTTGGGCCATACCATCTATTTTGTCGTCCGAATGATATTACCCAATTACCGACAAACGCAGCGAGGTAACTTTCATCTAAACGTTTCTTCTCGCCATCAACAGGGTTGTGGGCATAAGTTGTAGTGATATTGGCAGCAAAATTTTCATGCATAAAGCTAGATTGTATTGAGAGGGCTTTCTTGTCACTATTGCTATCCCCAAAACTGGTGAAACGTTTGTTCTCAGTAGCTATATTAACCTTAATACGCGTTTGGTTTTGTTTAGCTAGCTTAAATTGGTGCTTAATATAATAGTAAGCAGACTTTTGATTTGGGGTTAGTTGAGCTACTTTTACGTGTTGAACATCCCTAATGATATCAGCCCACATTAGCGGATAAGTCGTTACTGGCGTGATGATTTTCCCAGTATCAGCAAGTAATTGAATATTAGCTTTTAAATAGATATCAGAAGTATCTATCCATGGTTGAGCGGTAAGCGAAGAAGATAATAGCAATAAACTAATGAGGGAAAGTCTCATACTTGGTAATTTTGATAAAAACATATTGAGAAAAATCCGTTTACTGTTTGTTTAATTTAATAAAAATTATTGAGCCTTTTGAAGGAAAAAGATTATACGTGTTTTAATCGTGATTATATAGCGCTAAAATGTAACGCTAAATTCTGTACTATGTATTGATACCTTATGTCAGCAAAGCGCTATTTGTTTTATATATCTCAAAACTATTCTTATGCTATTTTACGCCCACTGCAAGCGGCCATTTTAGCGAGAGGGGATGAAGCGGCTTGGTTTTTAGAAGGAACAGAAGTAAATAGTGACTTTTTAGAGGTAGGCGAACATCAGCTATTATCAATTGATGCGGTGATTCAATACGAACCGGAAGCTGTTTTTTATCCAGCAAATATTGCACCTACCTTTTTACCCGGTATAAACGTCGCTATTTTTCATGGCTTTGATGCTGGAAAACTTGATAAAAAGGGAGAGAATGATCACTTTAAAATTAGAAATTGTTTTGAACTCTATTGTACACAAGGCCCTAATACGACAAGCCCTTTTTTACAATTATCTGAAAGTCATGCTCACTTTAAGGTTGTTGAAACGGGGTGGTGTGCATTAGATCGTTTATATAGCCCAAATAAACCAAAAGAAATTAAAACGGCTGAAAAGTCAACTATATTGATGTGCTCTACTTTTTCTAAAAGGCTTTCTTGCGCCCCTGATTTGTTTGAAAGAGTAAAGCAGTTAAGTGAAACAGGTAAGTGGCAGTGGATTGTGCAATTTCATCCGAAGATGAACAAGGACATAGTACAAAAATATAAATCATTAGAAAGTGAGCATTTAACGTTTGTAGACACTGATGATGTTATTCCTTTATTACAACAAGCTGATGTTATGCTGTGTGATACTTCATCAGTATTAATCATGTTTATCTTACAAGGGAAGCCTGTCGTAACTTATAAGAACATAGCCCCGAAGAATTATTTATTAGACTTTGAAGATGATGCTTTATTAGAAACAATGATAGATAAAGCACTTAGTAAGCCTATTGATTTAATAAAAAATATAGATGCTTTTATTCAAGCCACCCATCCATATAACGATGGACTTTCAGCACAACGAGTATTAGCTGCAGTTGATGAAGTAGTGAGTAAAAAATCAACTTTAGGGAAAAAGCCAGTCGATTTTTTTAGGCAGTTTAAAATGCGACATAGACTTGGCTACTGGAAATTTTGGTAGCTATTTTTTACTAAATATAATCAATACTTCTGAAAAGATTCAGAAGTATTGATTTAATCGGTTTTAGAGTCAGTTAAGATTAGCCCCAGCTCTCCATTGAAGTGCGGCGACGAGCAAAAAGTTTAGGCAGAAGCAGACCTAGTAATAAACCGAGCCCCAAAACAATTGCCCCATTAAAGAACCATTGTTTTTTAATATTAGTATCTTGATCCTTTACTTTACCTCGAGTGTCTTTTAACTCGAGTTGCACTTTGTTCAGTTGTGTTTGTAAACTTATTTTCTCTTGCTTAAGGGATGCAACACTATCTTTTAGTGCATTTATCTCACCGTCAAGCTGTATATTGAAATCGCTTGCGTTAGTTAATTTGCTATTAAGATCGGTTACAACAAAGCGTAATCCTGGTTGCTTGGTTAAATATTTCGATTCTACCCAAGCGGTACGATTTTTTTCATCGATGATCTCGCTGTAATCGTTCGACGATTTTCCGGTGATCTGTACTTGAACACCGGCAATTATGGTGCCTAAAATTCGATATTTTGTACCGGGCCCCGCATGCATATATATAGATAGATCATCAGAAATGTATCCTTGTTGGTTTTCTTGTGCGTAAACGGAAGTTATCGCGGAAAAAAGAATGAAAAAGCTGAATGTTTGTAGTTTGATTATTCGGATAATGGCTTTGTTAGCGTTATTCATGAAGCAACCGCAAGATTAAAATCAATGGAAAGCAAATACTATGTGTTTGAGCCGTTGATATCAAGCTAAGATTAGGAATCCGTTGGTGTATTTGAAAACAAAGTGTATGCTGTCGACCATTAAAATTTAGAATTATTAATGATTGTGGAATTATGATTACAGAAATCGAGTTAAAATATTTACTGCCTACTTCCAGCACTACTGAAGATGGACTTAGTAGTAAAATAAGTGAGATGTTAACAGCGAAAAATATTCGATTCACCTTATCTCAAAAGCAGTTATCCAATGACTATTATGATAGCGAAGCACTTGATTTAAGAAAAATGGATATGGGTCTAAGGATCAGAGCTGAAGATACAAGGTTTGAACAAACTATTAAGACCGCAGGTAAAGTGGTTGATGGTCTCCATCAACGACCAGAATATAATATCGACATAGAGCAAAATAGCTTATCTTTAGCGTTATTTCCACAAGAAATATGGCCTGATAACACCGATTTAGAGGCATTGCAAAATAAGTTGTCGATATTGTTTAGTACTGATTTTATTCGTCAGGCTTGGGTTATTGAATTTGAGAGTAGCCTTATTGAGCTTGCTTTAGATAGAGGGAATATAACCACGTCGTTATCTACGCAATCTTTAGTCATTAATGAGCTCGAAATAGAGTTGGTAAAAGGTGAACAGCAAGCGTTATTCAATTTAGCAAAACTACTAAAAGTATTGGTTGCACTAGAGCCGGGGAATTTAAGTAAAGCGGCCAGAGGATACGCGCTTTGTCATCAAAGTTAATTATGGCGCTGCTCAGCTGTAATACGAATTACTTCATGCAATATAAGTTTAAGAAAGTCTAAAAATTAAAAATATTAACTAATAGACATAAAAAAACCAGCCACTAAGTGCTGGTTTTTTTATTGATAAAATAATCTAAGTGATTATTTTATATTGCTATTAAAGAGCAACAATGTTCTCAGCTTGAGGGCCTTTTTGACCGTCAGTTACTGTGAATTCAACTTTTTGACCTTCAGC
>Ga0105356_10007303_pt1 | contig 10167 bp, 6 predicted proteins | sample GOMGulsemesocosm_3_FD_83502 | JGI IMG/M metagenome (GOLD analysis project Ga0105356, IMG submission 83502) | Methane-oxidizing microbial communities from mesocosms in the Gulf of Mexico - GOM9D Gulf of Mexico | ecosystem: Environmental > Aquatic > Marine > Cold seeps | place: Gulf of Mexico...
AAAACTTATTGGTATTAATAATCGTGATTTGCGTGACTTGTCTACAGACATCGCCCGAACTTTTGACTATGCCCCTACTTTACCCGCTGACCGCATCGTTATTTCAGAATCAGGTATTTATACTAACGAACAAGTTCGCGAGTTAGCGCCAGCAGTAGACGGTTTCTTAGTAGGTAGCTCAATAATGTCAGAAGATGACATTGATTTGGCCTGTCGAAAACTCATTTACGGTAACAATAAGGTGTGCGGTTTAACGCAAGCCCAATATGCACAAAGTGCCGTTAATGCAGGTGCACAATTTGGCGGTTTAATTTTTGCAAAAAAATCCCCGCGATTCATTACAGGTGAACAAGCTCAAGACATTGTCGAGCAAGTCCCCTCTTTAAAATATGTCGGTGTATTTGTTAATCACCCTGTTGAAGAAGTCGCCCAGCTTGCAACAAACCTTAACCTATTCGCCGTACAACTTCATGGTAATGAAACGACAGAATATATTAACTCGCTACAAAAACACTTATCAAAAACGTGTCAAATATGGAAAGCCTTACCTGTAGAGATTGAAGTTCCAGAACTGATGAATAATGCACAATTTTATATTTTAGATGGCAAGAATGCTGGCAGTGGTGAAACGTTTAATTGGCGAGCGTTAGCCGAATCTGAGCAAGACTTGACCCAATGTTTTCTAGCCGGAGGTTTGTCTATTGATAATATAGAAAAAGCTATCAGCAAGAAAACAGAACTAGATTTATTTGGTTTGGATCTCAACTCCGGCGTTGAAACAAGCCCTGGCGTTAAAAGCCGTGAAAAGCTTCAACAAGTTTTCGCCGCCATTAGACACTATTAGCAATACCAGCACACAAAGTGTGTATAAAAAATTTAGGAATAAAGAAAATGACAGAACAAAAAACCAATCAAGAAACAGCAAGAACTAAAAAAACGCTACCCGCTTATTTCGGTGAATTTGGCGGCATGTTCGTTGGTGAATTATTAGTTCCTGCCCTTGAGCAATTAGAACAAGCATTCATTGAATCACAAGAAGACGAAAGCTTTTTAGCTGAGTTTAATGACTTATTAACGAATTACGCAGGTCGACCAACCCCCCTGACGTTAACGCGTAACTTAACTAAAAACCCGCTCGCTAAAATCTATTTAAAACGTGAAGACTTATTACACGGTGGCGCACATAAAACCAATCAAGTACTTGGCCAAGCTTTACTTGCTAAACGCATGGGTAAAACAGAAATAATTGCCGAAACAGGTGCTGGACAGCACGGTGTAGCTACCGCAATAGCGTGTTCATTATTAGGTTTGAAATGTAAAGTTTATATGGGCGCGGTAGATTGTCAGCGTCAGCAGCCAAATGTGTTTCGTATGAAGCTCATGGGCGCAGAAGTTATTCCGGTTACGGCGGGTTCTGGTACTTTGAAAGATGCAGTAAATGAAGCATTACGCGACTGGTCGGCAAATTATGAGAATGCGCATTATCTATTAGGTACGGCGGCAGGTCCTCATCCGTTTCCAACCATAGTCCGTGAATTTCAAAAAATGATTGGCGAAGAAGCTAAACAACAAATCCTTAAACAAGAAGGTCGATTACCTGATTACGTTATAGCTTGTGTTGGTGGCGGCTCAAACGCCATTGGTATGTTTCAAGATTTTATCAAAGAAGCTGATGTGAAATTAATTGGCGTTGAACCTGGAGGGAAAGGTATTGATACCAACCAACACGGTGCAACCTTAGTTGCAGGTTCAAAAGGTATGTTACACGGTAATTACACCTATATTATGCAAGACAAATTTGGACAAATAGAAGAGTCGTATTCTGTTTCAGCGGGGCTTGACTACCCTGCTGTTGGTCCACAACATGCCTTTTTAAAAGAAACTGGTCGTGCTCAATATGTTCCTATTAATGATGATGAAGCGTTAATTGCTTTTCAAGCTTTGGCGATGAATGAAGGAATTATTCCTGCGTTAGAGTCTTCACACGCTCTTGCTCATGCATTAAAGATGGCGGAAGCGGTAACTGAGGAAACCGTATTTTTAGTCAACTTATCTGGCCGAGGCGATAAAGATTTAGCCCACGTACAAACGATGTTAGAAACTTACAGCCAAGATCAAAGTAAAGGAGAAGCATAATGAGCGCAGTTAACAATGTTAATCAAGTGATGACCACTCGTTATCAGCAAGCGTTTGCTCAACTAAAAGAAAAAAACCAAGGTGCTTTTATTCCTTTTGTCACCATTGGCGATCCGAACCTTGAACAATCATTTGAAATAATTAAAGCATTAATAGACGCTGGGGCGGATGCATTAGAACTAGGTATTCCATTTTCAGATCCAAGTGCTGATGGTATTACTATCCAAAGAGCGGCACTGCGCGCACTAAACTCTGGAGTAAATACTGATTCTTGTATAGATGTTTTAGCAAAAGTTCGCGCTTACGCACCTGAAATTCCCATCGGTTTATTACTTTATGGTAATTTAGTTTTTGCTCGTGGCATTGATACCTTTTATAAAGATATGGCCGCTATCGGGGTCGATTCTGTGTTAATAGCCGACCTACCTTTACGCGAAAGTCAGCCATTTCGAGAAGCTGCGTTAAAGTATGGTATTGCGCCAATATTTATTGCGCCGCCTAATGGTAGTGATGAAACATTGAAACTAGTTTCACAATATAGTCTAGGCTACACTTATGTGTTAAGTCGCGCTGGAGTCACTGGTGTTGATGTTCCTACCACTACATCAAGCGATGAAACTAGCCCTGCTTATCATTTAGTTGAAAAATTGAAAGCAAACAATGCCGCACCAGGCGTTATTGGTTTTGGTATTTCGAGCCCTGAACAAGTTAAGGCGGCTTTAGCAACAGGAGCAGCTGGTGCAATTAGTGGTTCAGCGGTGGTTAAAATTATCGAAAATAATCTTGACGATAACCAAACGATGTTAACGGCATTAGCAGGTTTTGTTCAAAAAATGAAAGCGGCAACGTGTAAATAAACTAAACGATAATAAGACATATATTATTAAATAAGCTATTTATTACGTATAAAAAATTCATAAAGCCAGATCATTAAAATGAGCTGGCTTTATTTTTATCAATTAACAAGGCTATTACAATTATAAAACGAACTTTCAATTTTTATTTTCTTTCACCGTATAGAAAGTTTTAACAACTACACGAATGGTTTTACTAGCCATTAATAGTGCATATCGTATATCTTAATACTATTAGAATATTCACGGAAAATAATCTTGCAGCCCATTATTAAAATTACAAATATTAATAAGACTTATGCCACTGGTTTTAAAGCACTTAATAATATTAACTTATCGATAAAACCCGCTGAAATTTTTGCATTGCTAGGCCCTAATGGTGCAGGTAAAACGACACTCATCAGTACTATTTGCGGCATTGTGGATGCTACGTCTGGGGAAATTACGGTTGAGGGTAAAGATATTGTCTCAGACTATCGAGATACACGTGCACTTATTGGTTTAGTACCGCAAGAGTTGACAACCGACGCTTTTGAAACAGTGTGGGCTACAGTGTCATTTAGTCGTGGATTATTTGGAAAAAAGCCGAACCCAGCTTTCATTGAGAAAACACTTAAATCATTATCACTTTGGGACAAAAAAGACAGTCGAATGATGGAATTATCTGGCGGTATGAAACGTCGAGTGATGATCGCAAAAGCATTATCTCATGAACCTGAAATTCTATTTTTAGATGAACCTACCGCTGGGGTTGATGTAGAACTGCGTAAAGACATGTGGGAGTTAGTACGTCAATTACGTAACGATGGCGTAACGATTATTTTAACGACTCATTATATTGAAGAAGCAGAAGAAATAGCAGACCGTATTGGTGTTATTAAAAATGGTCAACTTATTTTGGTAGAAGATAAAGTTACCTTAATGAATCAATTAGGTAAAAAGCAATTGATCCTCGATTTAAAAGAGCCTCTCACTGAAGTACCATCGAATATGGCTGATTTTAATTTACAAATTAACAATGATGGACTGCAATTAGTTTATAGCTATGACAAAACCGAGGAGCACACCGGAATTTCTGCTTTACTTCAGCATTTGTCAACAGCATCTATTGGCTTTAAAGATATCAAAACAGATCAAAGCTCGTTGGAAGATATATTCGTCTCATTAGTAAAGGAAACATCATGAATCGTTACGCTGTCGCGGCTATTTATAAATTTGAGATGGCGCGCACTAAACGTACTATTTTTCAAAGTATCATCTCCCCGGTGATTTCAACATCACTTTATTTTATTGTTTTTGGCTCTGCGATAGGTTCACGTATTACTGAAATAGATGGTGTTAGTTACGGCGCATTTATTGTACCGGGCTTAATAATGTTATCGCTATTAACGCAAAGTATTTCTAATGCGTCGTTTGGTATCTACTTTCCTAAGTTCACTGGTACTATTTATGAATTACTTTCCGCGCCGATATCCTCTTTTGAAGTACTGCTCGGTTATGTCGGGGCGGCCGCGACTAAATCGATTTTGTTAGCATTAATTATTTTGGCGACAGCACATTTATTTGTTCCGCTTGAAATTGCACATCCATTGTGGATGTTGTTTTTTTTAGTGATGACTGCCATAACCTTTAGTTTATTTGGCTTCATTATCGGCATATGGGCAGATAATTTTGAGAAACTCCAAGTAATACCACTTATCGTTATTACCCCACTTGTTTTCTTAGGAGGTACGTTTTATTCCGTAAGTATGTTACCGCCCTTTTGGCAAACGGTAACAGAATTCAATCCGGTATTTTATTTAATTAGTGGCTTTCGATGGAGCTTTTATGAAGCATCAGACGTTAGTTTATTAACAAGCTTTTTTGTTATGAGCGGATTTTTAACTTTTTGTTTATTAGCGGTGACTTGGATATTTAAAAGTGGTTATCATATAAAGCAATAATAGAGGTTTTATATGACATTAGGCCGCTTATTAGTTGCCCTTCTAAAACCAAGTGTCACGAATTAAACAGCTGGATATTCAAGCAATGTTAGTAACAAGATAGAACACTTCAAATAAGTAAAAGTTTTCTATCTTGTTTCATGGTATTAATGAAATTTCAAAGTCATTTGTACTGAAATGATAAACAAGTTTTACTTTGTTTTTTCTGAATCAATTTTACCCAGTGTGTTATTATTATATTATCTAAAGCGATACCGTCATGTATTGTTTCACTTTTATGCCCTCTTTACTGTTATTACCATGGATTTATTTTCAAGCTTATTAGAACAACCGATTAATCTTTTACCTTATGATGGTGAGGTGAATTACTTTGGCGAGATCATGTCATTAGACGATAGTGACTATCATTTTAATCGCTTGCTTATGAACATTGATTGGCGTTGTGATCAAGCGATGATTTTTGGTAAAAGAATTGAAACTAAAAGAAAAGTAGCTTGGTACGCAGAAGAGTGCTTTAGCTATACCTATTCAAACATCACTAAAACAGCTATGCCTTTTTCACCTGAATTACTCTCCTTAAAAGCACTTGTTGAACAGCTTACCGGTGAAACTTATAATTCCTGTTTACTTAACCTCTATCACACAGGCGAAGAAGGCATGACCTGGCATAGTGATGGTGAGAAAGATTTAAAAGACCAAGGGGCTATTGCTTCGTTGAGTTTTGGTGTGGAAAGAAAGTTCGCTTTTAAACATAAGCAATCAAAAGAAGTCATTTCCCTTCCGCTTAAAGCTGGCAGTTTACTTGTTATGAAGGGTGTCACACAGCAGTATTGGTTGCATCGTTTACCACCGACAACATTGATCAAAGAAGCAAGAATAAATCTAACGTTTAGAACTATTATTAAAAATTAACTTTTTGTTAGTTTTTAATAATAGTGATCAAATATAACTAAAAGTAGATAATTAAAAAAAGACACTTAACTATCTAGTTGAGTGTCTTATCTATTACTTATACTTTAAGCATACCGTTAAGCACACAGCTTTAAAGTATTTTACTATTTACAATCAGCGACTAAAGACCAGACTTGCCATTGCCCTGAATTAGACGCAGGTGACTCATCTTGCGACCACCAATTAGCTTTATATTCCTTACCACTTTGCGAAGCTTTATCGCCAGAATTATAAACCGTATTGGCTGACCATGCTGTTGCTGAGCAATTTCCAGTATCAGTGCCATCTACAACTGTTACTGTTTGGTTGCGCGTTGCACTCAAGCCTTCTTCGTCCATTACCGTTAACTGCACGTTATAACTTCCGTCAACAGCATAAGTATGAGTTGGACTTGTTACAGTAGAGCTTGAACCATCGCCAAAATTCCAGCTGTGGCTTACAACGGCTTTATCATCAGAAGAACTGTCGATAAAACCAACGGTTAAGTTATTAGCGCTATGAGTAAAGTTAGCAATAGGTGCTTTATTCTCGATACCACCATCGCCTGAACACTCAGATTTTTTAGTCCATACATTCGAATATACATCAGGTTTAGCGCCAGTTGACCACCAAATCGCTTCGTACTTATAGCCTTTATAACTGACTAAGTCACCTAATCCATAGCTTGAAGAAATACTCCAAGGAGTTACGCCGTCACAACCTGTATTGGTATCGCCTGCTGATACCGACACAGTTTTGGTTTTCACATGACTCAAACCTTCTGCGTCACTTACCGTTAACGAAACACTGTAGCTACCGTCTGTATCATATTTGTGATTTGGATTTTGGTTTGCTGAGCTTGAACCATCACCAAAGTTCCATGCGTAATTCACTACACCTTTGTCATCAGTTGAACTATCAGAAAAATTGACATCTAATTTATTGGCTGAATAGGTAAAACTAGCCGTTGGTGCTGTATTGCCTGTAGTGCCACAACCTGACCCATCTTTTGCGCCGCTATTGTTTACACCAACTGTTTCTAAAGACGTTACGACATCATTAACACAATAACCTAGGCTTTTTGCTGAGTTATAAACACCTCTACCTGCTGAATCAAATGTAGCATTAGCAGTCCAATAGGTTTGGTTTGCTTCAATATAAACATCAAATGCTTTCCTAATATCCCAACCAGAGGTAGTTGAAAGTAAGTAGAAAGCTCTGTTATAAACACCTGAGCTAAAATGTACGTTCATACCTGTGGTGTAACTACGCGTATGGTCAATAGAACGACCGTCACGTGAAGGGACATCCATATAGCGCATTGCGCCACTACCCTTTTTAATATCATCACCTATTTGCCAACTAAAGTTACCAGTTAGGTAGAAGCTAACGGCGGCGGCTGAAATATCTGAAAATGACTCATTCAAGCCACCGGATTGATTTTCATAACGTAAATTTGAGTTCTGTTGTGTAAAACCATGACTAACTTCATGGGCTACAACACCTAACCCAACTAACGGATGGAAAGTATTTTGGCCATCGCCAAACGTCATTTGTTGACCATCCCAGAAAGCATTTTCATAGTTGCGGTCGTAATGAACTCGAAGTTTTAATTTTTGGGTTAATGGCGCTTTTCCGTACCAGTCTTTAAACATTCCAAAAGTGACTTGCCCAAAAGCATGAGCGTCATTTAATGCTGAATAGCTACCATTTACTAGGCGTGAGGTGTTTTCATAACAAGGGAATGTATGAACACTTCCACCACTTTTTTGATGATTCATATCATAAGTTATGACATTAGGACTATCTAACTGACAATTGTTACCACTACCAGTGATTTGGAATGCAGAATACTTGCCATTAGCTCCATACGAATAACGTCCTGTACGTTCATTACCACCAGGTCCTGTGCCATCGGCGAAATTCATTCCTTCCCACTTGTCTAAAATTTCACCTGTATGAGCATCAATAAAAAGATGAGGTCGTGAAGGTGTTGTTGATGTATCAACATAGGAAATAAACCAGGCTAAATGGGCTGTATCAGTTGCATCTAACCAAACATATAGTTTACTTTCGATATTGTATACATCAGATTTAACGATCGATTTGGGGGCTTGTTCTAGTGCTTTATTTACAGCCATGTCGACCGAAATAGTTGGGGTCGTTGAGCTAATATCACTGCCTATGCCTGATATATATTCACCGGTTATATTATAAAATGTTCCATCATCCGCTTGATTAGCTGCAACACTAACACTGTAGACTTCAATGCCTTCATGATGTTGAATGTTTTTTTTCTTAGGGACTCCAGGTAAGTGAACTTTTTTTTGTGTTCTTACAACTGAGGCATAACCAGAACTTCCTTTTAGATCTGAAGAAAGTGCTAGTAATTTTTGTATATCAACACTACTACTGGCAAGGCTGCTTTTATGTTCGACATTTATACGCTCCGCACTAAAAGCCTGGCTAGTAAATAATGTACTAACGATAGCTATGCTTAGTGCCGTTTTCTTACAATGAGACATTCTTATTCTCCATTAATAGATGATTATTTTTTTTATTACTAATAAATAAAGAGTAATCAGACTTTGATAATCAATGAAATAAATAAAATTTTGCACATTAATTATCTGCAACCCGAATAATAAACACATTTATTCATTCTTCTTTATTTGGTGTTGAATCGAGTGTTTTTTAGCCACTCAACAATTGAAGCATATCAAAGGAGATAAACAAAATACATTGAATGATACATATTATTTACAATTATTTAACATTGCAACACCCGTCAACACAAAGGCCTCAGATAAACCTCAGATTTACATAGGTATTTATTAAAGTAAGAATTTCTAAGGTATTTGAAAGTAAATAGTAATAAAGTCTGGAATTGGATGTAAATGTAAAGTAAAGATTTGGAGAGCTACTATAGGCAACATAATGCCCATTAGCATCGATGTAACACAGCAATCTATCCAGTAAATACAAACATTAGGATATCTAGTATTAGCTGTCTCTATTACCTATGAGATGAGGGGATATACGATATTTTCAAGATAAAAAAAAGCCAGTCATAAGACTGGCTTTTAGAACATTAAGATAAATGTTAAATAGTAATATTTTTTCTTTGCGCTGCATCTTTAATGTAGCCAATCCAACCTTTCGCTGTTTTGCGAGATTTTGGATCCTTCATTGCCTTTAGAATATAGCTATGTGCTAGCTTATATTTTTCAAGATAATAATACGATTCTGCAATACTTTGGTATAAGCTTCCAGGACTCTTAACTCCAATCTCAACAGCCTTCTTTAAAGCAACAATAGCTTTAGAAAACTGTTCATCTTGGTTTAGTAACATACCTTGCTTTCTATAATGCTTCGATTCATTAGTCATTTTGGCTAATTCACCGTAATAAGCAGCAGCTTTACCGATATGCTGAGCAGCATGCCAAGAGTTTGCTAGTGTCGTGATATTTATATCGTCACGTTTAACTAGCCCTGAATCAATATACTTCTCTAATAATACAGCTGCTTTATGAGGAACCTCACTCTGCGCATATAAATTAGCAAGCATTTTGATTTCACTCTCTTTCTCTAAAAAACCTTTCTTATGAGCTAGATCTAATGTTGCTAAACTCTTTGGATAATCCTCAACCATTGCATAAAATGAGGCAAGTTGAGACCAAAATAATTTAGTTTCAGGAAAAATTTGTACCGCTGTTTCAAGTACCTTTACACTTTCCTTAAACATCTTACGTTCATAATAAGAACCCAATTTTAGAATATAAGGGTTTTGACTTTGCTTATCTCCAAAAGCGGCAATTGCACTGTCTGCTGCTGGAATAACCTTTTTAAACTGCTTAAGTTCTGCGTTTGCTGAAGCAATTTTCACCCAAACATTAGCATCAGACTCTCCGGTATAATCCATCCAAGCAGCGTAACCAGTTAATGCTTCTTTATAGGCTTGTTCACCCATTAGAAGATCAGCGAGGTTCTTTAAAGATTCACCTTGCTCACTTTCATTTAAAATATCTGGTTCTACAGCTAATTTCAGATAGCGAATAGCTTCTTTTTCTTTGCTTTGTTGAGCATACATTAAGCCGATATAGCGATTTACAAAGGCTTTATCATAATCTTTTTTAGCCGTTATATCTAAAAGCACAACTAAAGCATTTTCAACATTTGACCCATCTTCTGTTTCAACTGCAAAAGCCTCAAATGCTTTTGCAACTTTTTTAGAAACAGATTGACCTGGAAGTTTAGTTTTTTTCTTTTCCTTTGAAGCTTTCTCTGCTCCAACTGCATACACA
>Ga0105356_10007305_pt1 | contig 10165 bp, 9 predicted proteins | sample GOMGulsemesocosm_3_FD_83502 | JGI IMG/M metagenome (GOLD analysis project Ga0105356, IMG submission 83502) | Methane-oxidizing microbial communities from mesocosms in the Gulf of Mexico - GOM9D Gulf of Mexico | ecosystem: Environmental > Aquatic > Marine > Cold seeps | place: Gulf of Mexico...
CAGCCAACATTAATATTTATTTCATCGTAACCTTTTTGCTCAGCTTGTTTAGCACACTCTGTTAACGCAATAGGATCGCTACCGCCTAATTGCAGCACAACAGGGTGCTCTTCATCATTGAACGACAAATAATCCCCTTTACCAAAAAGAATTGCACCTGTGGTCACCATTTCGGTATAAAGCACGGTATGCTTTGACATTACACGGTAAAAATAACGACAGTGCTTATCTGTCCAATCAAGCATTGGGGCAACGCTGAGCTTATGAGAAATCATATTTTAACTAAAGAGCCTATAAATTTATAAACCTAAATCGTTACTAGAATGAACGACATAAATGAGGAGGAATTATACTGTTTATCTTACAATTAGACAAAAGAAAGTAGAAGAACCTCGCCATAACAACCCCAGTTAAACCCTTTAATTTATAATTTATTTAAAATATTAAAATTAATTATCAACCTTTTGCTATAAATCACGTATTAATAACTATCAAAACAAAAATGTTCAGTAAAACGCAACTTGTAAAGCTGAGCAAATAGGATTAACAACACGATGTTCGATGAAAAAGAACTTATGTTTCAAGTCAAGGCTGGGCAGTTAGATAAACTCGCTACGCTTTTTGAAAATAATAAAGTGCAACTTTTCAATTACTTCATCCGTACTGGAAATAACCGTGCGCTAAGTGAAGATTTAGTGCAAGAAACATTCATGAGAGTGCTTGCCTATCGCACGAGCTTCAGTGGCAGTAGTACTTTTAAATCATGGATGTATGGCATCGCCAGAAATACGGTTGCAGAGCATTATCGTAAAAATAAAAATCAAATTTTGAACTGCGATATGGATGATGAAGAGTTAGCTAACGAGCATACTTTAGCTGAAGAGTTTGAAACGGCACAACAAAATGACATTTTCAATAAATCGCTAGCCAGTATTTCTTCTGAAGATAGAGAAATTATACTGCTCAGTCGGTTTCAGCAATTGAATTATCAAGAAATTTCAACTTTGTTAGATTGCAATTTAAATACTTTGAAGTCTCGTATGCGCAATGCCTTGAGTAAATTACAGATGAGTTATCAAAAATTAGTGGGAGAAAATGGCTAATGACCAATCAAGAGATTATCGACTGGAAACTCGCTTCATTAGCTAATAGTGACAGCAGTCAGCTAAGTGAAGAAATGCAACGTTACCTTGAGGATAATGACCAACTTCAAGAAGAATTGCAGTTCATTGAATGCTTTTGGACACACGATGTAAAACCGTTAGTTATGCCGTCGGATAAATTGGATGCTAACTTTTATCAAATGTTATCTAGAGCGCAGAGTGCTCAACAAGGGGTTAATCAGGCACCTTCACAAAAACAATCATTACCTTTATTCAATAAAATAAAGAGCTGGTTAATGCCTGTACCTATTGCGCAATTCGCCACACTCGCACTGGTATTTACACTTGGATTTAATTTAAACCAAGCGCCAAGCAACAACAAAAACAATGAATTATTTAGCGGATTACAGCAAGAGGTTTCATCTTTAACCACAGTATTAGCTATATCGATGTTGCAAAAAGATTCAGCCAGTGAACGTTTATCTGGTGTTGCGTATAGCCGACAAACCGATTTATCAAACCCTGTATTAATCGAGCAGCTCATTGAATTGTTAGCTCGAGATAAATCGACCTCGGTTCGTTTAGCAATAATTAATAGCTTAAGTGACTTGAAATCTTTTGGTTCATCCGAGCAGCAACTTTTCACTATGGCGAAACAAGAAGAGAATCTATTAGTACAAATAGAGTTATGCCGTTTATTGCTTAACTATGGCTCTATTGAAATCAAAACCTTATTAAAAGATCCAACAAATAAACAATTTTTAAAACCAGAAACCCAAGAATTTATTCAAGCGCAATCAATGGCTTCATATATTTAGTTTTACCTTAGGAGTAACCCATGAAAAAATCATTAACCTTACCATTAACATTCATTGCCATGCTTACCAGCAGCATACAAGCAACTAATGCCGCAGATAAAAGTTATAGCTTACCTTTATCTAAACCGGGAGCGCCTGTTTCAATTGACATTGAAGTATATAGAGGAAGCGTCACCCTCGTTGGTTATAAAGGGGATACCATCGAAATTAGTGCTAAAACATCAACCTTTTTGGGTAAAGATAAAGACCTTAAAAAAGTGAAAGCCAAGATAAACAATGGGAGTACTTCAAGATCTACAAAAGGCTTAAAGAGTGTTAAAGGCCCATCGATGAGATTAGAAATTGAAGAAAAGAATAATAAAGTAGAAATTAGCAGTGAAGTTTCAAATCAACATGTAGATCTGATAATTAAAGTGCCACAACGCTCATCAGCAGAAGTAGAGTTATATAAAGGTGGGGATATTAATATTGAAGGCGTAAATGGTGGATTAGAGCTTGAATCCTATGAAGGTATGATCATAGCAAACAATATATCAGGCCCTGTTGTAGCAGAAACAGCCCGTACAGATATAGTCATTAGCTTTTCAAACTTTGCTAACTCGAGTCCCTCTTCGTTAACCAGCCATATGGGGAATGTTGATATAACTTTAGCCCAAAAGGTTGCTGCTAATGTAAACGTACAAACCTACCAAGGGGAAGTGTTTTCAGGTCTAGATAAAGACTTTGTTGTAGTTGAAGAAATCAAAAAAAATGCAAAGGGTCATAAGCAAAAGATTGTACTCGGCGGAATAATGCAGGCGAAAGTTAATGGCGGAGGGCAAGAATTGTCGTTAACTAGCTATAGTGGAAACTTGTATATTCGTAAAGGAAAGTAGCAATATTCATAATTTAAACAGGGGGTAAGTTAATACCAATCAGTATAAATACCTGCCCCCTCTACTGGTTACAAATAACAAAAACGACGTTCCTTTCAATCACAATAACCTGTTATTACTCGACAATATGCTCCTGCATTGTGCTATTGACTTACGCCCATGTAAAAATCAATCAAGTGCTCTACTATTGATATTCTTCATTCGTAATGATTCAACACATATTTATGTGCAGTGGTATAACTTTTATATTAGGAAATTCATTGGTTACTAGTGAGATTAATGACTAAATGATTTATCACAAGCCGAAGTAGGATGAATCACCGCTTTAGTAATTTTTCCCTGTTGGTATTCAACAATAGGTTGGTTGAGGTAGCCTTTAAACTTTCGGTTTTTCCACTGCGGTAGTAAAGTAAAATCAGTGACTAAATTAGCAATAAATCCAGTCGACTTTTGATGTTTAATTTTATTTTTACCAAAAGGGTTATTACTGCCATTAATATAAGAGGGTTCTTGAGGAAAGCTTTTTTCGCGGCTTGCAGCAGCAATGCAAATTCGGTTTTCTGCAGCACGGGCTAAAAGGCTATATTCAACTTCACAAGGCTCTTGAATATCAAAAGGTACTAATAATAAATGAATACCATTTAACGCAGTCACTTTGACTATTTCAGCAAAATTTGCATCATCCGCCGTTAGCATTGCAACATTGATGCTTCCTTGCTCTAACGGTAACTCAATTATATTTACCTCGTCACCGAGTGAAGTCCATTGATACCTTTGGCAAAAGTGTAGCTGCTGCTGAGTAGCCAATAAACCTTGCTCATTTATGATCACCGCCTGATGAGCACCATTAAGAATTAAGCTGGTACAGACATACTGAAAAGGTCTTAGTACTGAGCTAATTTGTGCAATTAGCTGTTTACCTAAGGTAGAAATCTCGATTCTTTGTTCAATATTATTAGTAATTGTTTTATCTGTTATAAAAAATAACTCAGGTAATTGAATAATATCACTGAGATTATTTTCAATATAATGACAAACATCATCTATAGCTTGTTGGTTTGCGGTGTATGTTGCGAATATGGCTATATTAGCTGTTAGAGCAAGCTTGTTATTATGGCGACCAATTACTTCATCATCAAGCGCTTCTAACTTAGGTATTAGGTGAGATAGTGTCTCTTTTTGCGGTACAAAACTTTGATAAAGTTCAGGGCGCAACTGTTTAATGAATGTAGTTCCGTCAGGGCGGCATTTATTATTGATACCGCACTTTGATAATTCAGCTGAATCAATATCGGCATAGGTATAACCTTCTTGGTTATGTGTCATTTTTGCTAAGACTCTGCCATTAGGCGAAATTATTTGGCTTTGACCTATTCCAATAAGAGTTTCTTGTATATTTATTTTTTTAAGTGTTTTTTCAGGTATTAATGAACCGATTTTATTTGCCGAAACTATAAATACATTGTTTTCGCATGCACGAGCAGCGCCATGTAAGTTGCTTTGATCCAATAAATGAGTGCTCATTGAGTGACATAATAATTGCGCGCCATTGAATGATAATTCACGAGATGCTTCAAACGACATATCGTCACTACCAATCAAAAAGCCCATATCACCTAAAGAACTTTCTACCACTTCTGAGCAGTAATTTTCACTAACAAAAAAATCTTTCTCTTGAGCGGTGAGTATTTGTTTGTTCACTTGATGGATTAATTCTCCAAGAGGTGAATAAAAACATGACGTCACCGTAATATTACGTTTCTTATCTTCTTCATTTATCTCATTACAAAAAAGGTTACGTCGTAATGTGACCTTAATCAAAATATAGCAATCATACTTTTTAGCTTGTTCAGCAATAGCTTTTAAAAAATTACCATTCAGTGATAAAGCTTCATACCATGCTTGATTGTGATCAACATAGTAAGGCTGAGTATTACAATATTCAGGAAGTACGATCAAAGAAGGATTGCACTCAGACGCTTCATCTATCATACGAATACAGGTGGCTAAGTTTTTTTGGCAATTTGAAGAGGTGGCAAACTGGGAAACGGCTATACGCATTTTATCTTCCGGACGCTGAGTCAACTTGAAGTAAACAATAGTGATATTATATTGAAAAGCGCTGTTAGAGGCTATTTTTTCCTAGATTTTGATGCCACTATTTTTAATAAGATAGCTTTATTTCTTCATTTGCTTTTTAAGGAGGTTCATTGATGATTTAGCCTCAGTCGATTGTAGTAATCCTGAATTCACCTTAGCAATATCATTCAAACCATTATCCACAATAGAGTTGGTATTTACATTCAAGCTGAGTTTTGTTGCTTTTACTGCGTAATTTGGTAATGAAGCAATTCGATTTGCTAATTTGAATGCGGCTTTCATTAATCTTTTACGAGTGAAATATGTGTCATTCACCATGCCCCATTTTTTTGCCTTTCTGCCAGAAAATATCGTCGAAGTATATGCCAACTCACGAAGCATTCCGTCAGGTAAATTGAAGTGCAAACGTTGCAAAGTGCCCATATCTGCTGGAATTCCCAATTGAGTTTCTAAAATACTAAAATAAGATCGGCTTGATGCTAGACGAATATCACAGGCTGAAATTAAATCCACCGCACCACCAATGCAAACACCATGAATAGCAGCAATTGTAGGAACAGCACAATCAACAATAGCTGAGAATGATTGCTGCATATTAAGAATTTCAGACTTTAAATGTTCAGTTTTATTATTTTCACAAGCTTGCGTAGACTCCATAACGCCTATTAAAAAATTGACATCTGCACCTGAAGAAAACTGCTTACCTTGACCACTTAAAACAACAACATGAATATCAGGCTGACTGTTTATCCAATAATATGCCTCGCCTATTTCAAACCACATTTCCTTGTTCATTGCATTAGCTTTATTCGGGCGTGAAAGCTCTAAATGTAAAACATGGTTAATTAAAGTTAAAGTTAGGTATTCAAATTTTGGCATTTAAAAGGGCACCAAATGAAAAAACAATTATCAGAGAGAATGTCATGCATCTATGCTAGAACGCAAGCAAAAAGCTAATTGCGCATACAGGAGCTTATTACTCTCAAGGCTTAGAGCTACTTTCAAACAAAGTTTGCAGCTTTTGTTCAGCAACATAACACACCATCTTTAAAGCTAATCCATAAACGATTGTTAAAATAGATATCGCAAAAGCAGGTCCAAACGCATTCAGATTATCCAAATTCGTTCCCATTGCGACCCAGCCAATAAGTGTCATAAATACACCTAACACCAAACCTGAATTCCCTAATATTGAAAAAATACGTTTTGATAATCTATATACTTGCTCATCCTGATGAATATCATTGGAGAGCAATACTGAAATAGCTTTTTTAACATCATGAATTGAGGTCGATGCAAAAGTAAAAGCTAATGCTGAAGGGAGTACAATTAATATCGACTGCATGTCTATGTACATAACAATTCCACCACCTAACAACATTGCCATGAGAGTAAAACCAAAAAATAATAACATGCTAAATATAAACATAATAAATCCTCGTTGAGTTTTTAACATAAATTGAGAGCCAGATTTAATGGCTTGTCGCCAATACCAGTAATTAGCCGTTGAGCGTGTGTTTTTCGATAGTCGTTGTAGATACTCTTCCGATAAATCGCCTAAAACAGGCTCTTTAATATTTTCAGGTAATGTCCATGATAAAAATTGACTGGGAATTTTGGGTGGTTGCTCGCACGTAAGCGTTGAATCATTCATGAGCAATACTCTATTTGAGATAACACTACGTTTTCCCACATAGATGTAAGCGCCTGTTTTGAGCGTTTCAATGCATGTTGGCCTTTTGTTGTTACTTTAAAGTATTTTTTCGCCCTACCGCCACGCTCTGGTGTTACTTCTCCCATTTTACTTTCAACTAAACCTTTATTTTCAAGCCGTTCAAGGGTGGTATATAAAGCACCGATGGTAACATCACGTTCGATAATATCGGCTAGTAACTGCCTAATCGTGCTGCCATAAGCGTTATCTGCTAACTTCAAAATAGAGAGTAATAAAAACTGTTCAAACTCTCCTAAAAATTTCTCTTTTGCGAACATTTATTTATCACAATTCATAAACCAATAACTACAATGTAGAGTAAACATGGCCTACTGTCAATTTCCTTTACTTTGTAGTTAAATAAAAATACCTACTGATTTCAAATTTAAGCAAAAAACATTTAAAGTTTACTATACTAATGTAGATGAGCAATATTTAAGCTAGGCAGAAGTATTTGTATAAAAAAACAGCCATAATTTTAACCTTGCTACTAAGTCATATTACCTTAGCGCAACAACTCATCATTGGAGCTGATGAATGGGAGGGCTATACCAACAAAGATGGTACAGGTATCTATTTTGAGCTACTAAAAAAAATATTTCCGCAACATGAATTACATTTCAAAACAGCCCCATTAGATAAAATAATATCTGAATTAGAAGAAAACACCTTATCTATTGCTGTTGGGCTTTATAAAGATGATGCCAAAAAAGCCATGTTTCCTCAGTGGTTTATCGATACTGAATACCCTGTCGTAGCCATTTACAACAAAAAGAAAACGAATATTTCACACTTCTCAGATCTTTCAAACCTCAAGCTTTCATGGATTAAGGGTTACCATTTCGAACGTTACATTTCGTCAAGTGAAAAAAATACTTTACTTAATAATATTGATATTGCTTTTGAACACCTTGCGAATAACAAAATAGATGCTTTTCTTGATTACCCATACAACCTAACGGAGGAAGAAAACAAAATATATTCAACAATTGAAGTTGTTCCAACACGGCATTTATACGCCGCTTTTCAACATAACAAAAATGGCCAAAAGTTGGCTAAGCAATTTGATGAACAAATGGCCAAACTAAGAACAGATGGTACGTTGCAGGCTATGTACAATGATGAGTACTCACACACCGAGCTAGCAACTGTAAAAATTAAAAAGAAGAAAATTAAAATATTTACCAACTCGGTTAGCTTATTAGCACCGAATAACCAAATATATAGCTTAAGTGATAGTAAAGTTGCACAGTCATTACATTTTGTTTTTGACCGACTTGATGATTATCAATTTGAATTCCAAATGATTGAAGATATTTCGAAAATATACCTTTACACAAATGAAGATAACACCTGTTTCACCGATTTAATTATAACCCCCGAAAGGCAAGAACATTTTGTCGCAAGTAATCCTTTGTCATTATTTTTAGGCTTACGCTTATACAGTAACCAAGCACTTAATATCGAAGGACAGGCAAAGCTTGACCAGTTTTTCAGGGCAAATCCAAATCTTCAATTAGGCAGTGCCAAAGGAAGGAGTTATGGCCAAGTAATAGATGAAAAATTAGAGAGTATTCATCGACAACAGCTTATTCAGAGCCCAGTTAGCTTGCCTACGCTATTTAAGCAACTTAAAAAACAAAGGTTTGATATGGTTATCGAATATCCTTCTTTGAAACAAGTCTATTCACCGAATAACTCTGCTAATCAATTATTTAGCTATGATATTGATGGTGCTGACAACTATGTTTTAGGGCATATGATGTGCAACAAAGGGGAATTGGGCGAGCAATTCATTCAACGCTTCAACAAAGCCTTGGATGAATTAAAACGTAGTGCATCTTTTTTCAATGCTCAATACAAAAGAATACCCGTTGAAAGCCGACAAGAGTTCACTAGCTATTTTAAAAAAATATTTCATTAAAGTATGCTGATCCTCGTCATACCTACGTTTGATAAGGTAAAAATTCACACATATTGAATTAACACAGATCTAGGTGAATTCTGGCTATATCCAATTCATCCTCTGTGCTAAACTTGATTCAAAAATTAATCAGCTTAAGTATGACAACTCAACTATTAGAACAAGCTAAGCAATCATGCGCAGCACGCGGCGCGAGATTCACCTTAGCGCGTGAACAAGTCTTTATGTTACTCGCTAAGCAAAAAAATGCAGTAGGTGCATACGACTTACTTGAACAATTAAAATCTACTGACCCTTCTGCTAAGCCTGCAACTATTTACCGCGCATTAGATTTCCTAGGCAAACAAGGCCTTGTCCATAAAATAGAATCAATCAACGCCTTTGTGATGTGCCATCACTTTAGTGAATGTAATCATCCTGTTCAATTACTTATTTGTGATTCATGCGGACATGTAGAAGAAATTCAATCAAATGATTTTGATGGTGCACTACGTAAAATGGCTGACGCAAATGGTTTTGCCATAAGTCATCAAATTATTGAAGCACACGGTAAATGTAAAAGCTGTCATTAGCCTGTTATCCCCATTACCATTCATCTTATTTTTACCACCATTGACCGCAGAACAATTACTGCGTAGCTAAACTTTGTCATTAAAACATGATATAAAAGCGCGGTAGAAAATAATCACAAGGGAGATCAAATGAGCCCTTGTAATTGCTCCTTATTATAAAATCCAACTATGGGAACGCTATGAAACCCTCAATTAAGTCAGCTTTATTGTGCTTAGTTATTGCCGCTTCAACTAATGCAGTAGCTAAACAGTCCGTGAGCGATGATAGATTTCGCCAACTAGAAGAAAACTTACCAACACCAAATGCTTATCGTAATGCATCTGGCGCCCCTGGTCATAAATACTGGCAGCAACAAGTTAATTATAAAATTAATGTAACTTTAGATGATAAAACACAATCATTATCAGGTGAAGAAAGCATAGATTACATTAACAATTCTCCCGACACATTACGTTACCTATGGTTGCAACTTGATCAAAATAAGTTAAAACGCAACTCAATTGGTAAAGCGACTCGTACTGCGCCAAACAAAAAAATCACCTATAGTGGTTTAAGAAATGTGATTGAGTCAGAAAAATTTGATGGTGGTTACGGTATTACTAAAGTTACTGATAACAGTAACAATGCAATGAAATATGTGATTAACGATACTATGATGCGTATTGACTTAACCACACCATTAAAACCAGGAAAAAGCATTAAATTTAACATTGCTTGGACTCACCAGCTACATGAACAAAAAGTATTAGGTGGTCGTTCTGGTTATGAGTATTTTAAAGAAGACGATAACTACTTATATGAGATAGCGAGTTGGTTTCCTCGCGCTGTCGCTTATTATGATGTAATGGGTTGGCAAAATAAGCAATTCATTGGTAATGGTGAATTCACACTAGAGTTTGGTGATTATGATGTAAAAATTACTGTACCTGCCGATCATATTGTCGCTTCAACCGGTGAACTTCAAAACGCTAAAAAAGTATTAACTAAAAGCCAACGTAAACGTTTAGCCAATGCTAAAACAGCAAAAAAACCGGTATTAGTCGTTACACCGGAAGAAG
>Ga0105356_10007310_pt1 | contig 10161 bp, 8 predicted proteins | sample GOMGulsemesocosm_3_FD_83502 | JGI IMG/M metagenome (GOLD analysis project Ga0105356, IMG submission 83502) | Methane-oxidizing microbial communities from mesocosms in the Gulf of Mexico - GOM9D Gulf of Mexico | ecosystem: Environmental > Aquatic > Marine > Cold seeps | place: Gulf of Mexico...
AGTCCTTAAAATGACATCACCAATATAAGTGCCATTATCACAGGCATTTTCTTCATCATCAGTATTACAACCGAATAGTAAAACGGATATAAAAAATAGTAAACTTAGTTTTTTCATAATTAAAATTTTATTGTGAACAGTTACCAGTAATGATGTCTTCAACATCAGGAGCGAAACCATTATAGTTTGAATGCGCATTGAAAAAAGCCACATAACTTCCATGAGTAAGTAAATTTTGCAAACCACAAAAATCGGTTAGACTAGCATTGCCATAAGCCCCTTGACCATTAGGTCCAATCTGATCGTCCACATCAAGAAATTTGATATAACCCTTGACAAAATTTAAGCTAGATAAGCCGTCAATGTGCATCAGAGAATCGTTCCCATATACCCAAAGTGAAGGCGCATTAAAATCATTTTGAGAATTTGGCCCTCCAATCGTAGTTAACCCCTGAAATCCATTAATATTTTGCAATTTCGGATTCCAATTGATGAGCACATTTGTGAAATAATCGTCCTTGCCAATACCTTTCAGATGCTCCAGACCATTGAGGTTTTCAAGGCTTTCGTTTTGTCTAATTAGCAACATATTATGCCCATAATTATCACCGGTTATTTCCACTAATCCGTTCAAGCCTTCCAGAGTGACTAATCTTAAGTTTTGTTCTATTCTGAGTCTAGATACCTTGGTTAAATTCTCCAAGCCCTCAAGACTAGTAAGTTGTGATGTTGCAACGTATAGTGAGCCCGCCAAACTATCTTGATAGGTCTTTGAATAGATTTCAGTTAAGGTATTTAAGGAAGAGAGATCTCGGATTTTATCTCTAGGCTCGTTTCTATCTAACAGCATTAATGAACCATCGATTTTAGAATAACACAAGGCTCCAAAATCATCTACTTCTTGTTGAGTCTTTAAAATGACATTGCCAATAAACTCACCATTATCACAGGCTACCTCTTGATTATCAATACTTTCATCAGCACAACTAAATAATACTAAGGACGTTAAAAAGAGAAGCCGTAGATATTTCATGGTTAGTCTATTTAACCAATAGATGGCATACACATCGAAAGGTTGCGTGCATTATCCTACTTTTTATAAGCAATGATTTAAGGTTTTAATATCAGGCAATCGGAACTTTTTTGAAAATTCATTGTAGTAAATGGTCAATCTTGAGCTTGTCGAAACCAAGATTGATTATTGATGCATTAAATATTTCGACCTGCTCAATTTGGCATCGGATTTAACTTTTCAGACAAGCTCTTTTATTTTATAAGTGTTGTACTATCTACAACTTTAAACAAATCATCAGAGGGTTGCTCTCTGGACAGTTTTGCATTCACGAAATGTAAATCACTTCGTTTTGTTGTAGGTTGGCCGTTTTCATAATTGTACCATGACAATGTATTTGGCAAGGTCAAGCCTTCAATAGTTTTCCAATCACCATATTTTATAAAATGATAATCTTTGCTCTTTTCCTTAGAGAAAAAGGTCACCGTATAGGCCAACCATTCCATTTGATGAGTTGTCTTATCGTAATATATAATATATTCATCATCAGATGATGTGCCAACACCTGCATCGTATGAAATTTTAATGCCAGGATATTCTTTTCCTTCAAATTGAATGGGATCTGAATTTTCATAATGAATACCATCATCTCCAAGTACGAAAGGCATGGCGTAAAAATAGAACATGAGATTATAATAAAATTTCGGGTTTTTGGGATAACTTAGAGTGTCCAGGTGCTTCAGCCATACATTATCACCATCAAATCCCAACTCATGGTATTCGTGTTTTATTAGCGACTTCCTGCTTTTAAGAGCAATTGTATGGACCTCATTAATTGTAGGTTTATCAATTTCAAAATACAGGCCTTCATAAGTATTCCATGTATCAATGCCACCATGAGCCGCAAAAATCTTAATCATATTATCAGGGTATACAAGCGGGTTTACTTTAATTGCTTCTCGTTTATAATCTTTGGCCTTAGGCTCCCGATTGCATGAAATAAATAATACAAGCCCTAGTAATCCAAACAGGTAATTCTTCATTATAATGCGTTTAGTTTGTCGCTTTGTCGTAAGCTAATAGTGTAAATTACAATTATTAGCTATTTTTGCTCTATACCTCTTATAATGATAAAACAAATAAAAAGTACACAAAACCCATTTATAAAGCAGTTGGCTTTGCTAAAGGAGAAATCCAGAACTCGAATAAAATCGGGGTTATTTTTAATCGAAGGACTTAGAGAAACGCGCTTAGGCATTAAAGGGAATTATATTATAGAACAGCTCTTATTTTACCCTGAACTATGTTCTGAAGACCAGGCTAGAACCTTAACGCTTGCCAATACTGAGCTCATAGAAATTTCAAAGGAAGTCTACCAAAAACTAGCATACCGCAGTACGACAGAAGGTGTTATTGCCGTTGCCAAAACAAGGTTACTGTCCATAGAAAGTCTTGATATAGAAGGTGACAATCCATTAATTTTAGTTGCTGAAGCTCCAGAAAAACCTGGGAATATTGGCGCTATTCTGAGAACTGCAGATGCCGCAAATATCAGCGCTGTAATTATTGCCAATCCAAAAACTGATATGTATAACCCCAATATTATTCGCTCGAGCGTGGGTTGTGTCTTTACCAATCAAATCGCAACCGGAACTACAGCAGAGATCATTGATTATCTAAAACAGAATCATATCAATATTTACTGTGCGGCACTTCAGGCATCAGTTAATTATCACAGTCAAGACTACAGCAAACCCACAGCGATAGTGGTGGGAACCGAAGCTACAGGCTTAAGTAAAGAATGGCTAAAAAATGCAACTCAAAATATAATTATTCCCATGCAGGGCGAAATCGATTCTATGAATGTTTCTGTGGCGGCTGGAATTCTTATTTTTGAGGCTAAACGTCAACGAAATTTCATATAGAAATTTTGAAATAATAATAATAATAATAATAATAATAATAATCCCAAAATTTAAACAGCTTTGACGGATGATATGGGATTTCACATATTAACTTTGGAATTTATAAAACATGACAGCAAACACCTTATTCTATATCATTATATCCATAATTATCATCAACTTCATTGTCGATAAAATTCTAGATGCACTTAATGCCAAACATTTTAACGATGTTTTGCCTCAAGAATTACAAGACGTATATCAGGAAGAGGAATATACAAAGTCCCAGGCCTATAAAAGCACAAATTATAGGTTTGGCCTTTATACCTCCGTATTCTCCATACTGCTTACTCTTGGCTTCTTATTTCTTGATGGCTTTGAATATGTAGATACTATCGCGAGGCAATACAGTCAGAATTCCATACTGGTTGCCTTAATGTTTTTTGGTATCATCATGATTGGTAGCGACATCATTACTACGCCTTTCTCCTATTACAAAACTTTTGTTATCGAAGAAAGATTTGGTTTTAACAAAACTACAGTTAAACTTTTCATACTCGATAAAATCAAAGGATGGCTTATGACTATCTGTCTTGGCGGCGGAATCTTAGCCCTTATTGTATGGTTTTATGAGTTTAGCGGTGATCAATTTTGGCTATATGCCTGGGGTCTAGTTACCTTTTTCACAGTGGTGATGAATATGTTTTACTCACGACTAATAGTACCCTTATTCAATAAGCAAACTCCTCTTGAAGCTGGAGACTTAAGAGATAAAATATCAGCTTATGCTAGCTCTGTCGGATTTAAACTGGATAAAATATTTGTGATAGACGGATCCAAACGCAGCACCAAAGCAAATGCCTATTTTTCTGGTTTTGGAAGCGAAAAACGAGTGACCCTCTACGATACTTTAATTCATGATTTAGAAACTGAAGAAATTGTTGCTGTGCTCGCTCATGAAGTTGGTCATTATAAAAGGAAACATATCATTTTCAACCTGATAACCTCTATTCTTTTAACAGGACTAACCTTCTATATCTTATCATTATTAATATCAAACCCTTTACTATCAAGTGCATTGGGGGTCAATATCCCAAGTTTTCATATTGGACTAATTGCCTTCGGATTATTATATAGCCCTATCAGTGAAATTACAGGATTAATAATGAATGTTTTTTCTCGCAAGTTTGAATATCAGGCCGATAATTACGCCAAAGACACCTATGCTGGAGCGCCATTAATTAGCTCCTTAAAAAAATTATCGAAAAATAGTTTGAGCAATCTCACACCGCATGCTGCATATGTTTTTATGCATTATTCACATCCCACATTACTAGAACGCATAAAGAATTTGACTGCATAGAATATTTATAAAAACTAAATACTATATTAGAACCCTATTTTAGTTTTAATCTATGATCTTTAAAAACAAGATGAATACTTCCGAAGCAGCCCCGTGGTTTACTCGTATTCCTCACGCCGTATCCATGCTTTTCGGAATTATTATATTAGTTGCTATTTTGACTTATTTCTTACCCGCTGGTTCGTATGAAAGGATTCTCGTTGATGGCAGAAATATCGTTGTCCCTGACTCTTATAAAATCATTCCATCTACACCCATAGGTATCTTAGATATGTTTAAAGCCATTCCTCTTGGATTTAAAGCGGCTGCAGAAATTATTTTTATTGTTTTAGCTGGTGCTATTATGTTTGGGTTTATGGAAAAATCCAAAGCGGTAGAAAATTCGGTTGGAGCTCTGGTTAAAAAATTAGGCTTAAAGAACAAGCATCTCATAATTGTTATCATGACTTTTATCTATGGTTTTCTCGGGGTTGCTGTAGGCTACGAAAACAACATTGCCATGGTACCGATTGCCGCGGTGTTGAGCTTAGCTCTAGGAGGTGATTTAATATTGGCTGCCGGGATTTCCGTTGGAGCAATGACCATTGGCTTTGGCCTCTCTCCTATCAATGCCTATACCGTTGGAACCGGTCATAAAATTGCCGAATTGCCAATGTTTTCAGGAGCTTTATTGAGAAGTACCTTATGCTTTATTGCTCTGAGTATCATGGCGTACTACAATGTAAAATACTTTAAAAAAATCACCAAACATCCTAAAAAAAGTCTAGGAAAAGGCCTCAATGAAAATGGCATATCACTTTCTAAACCTATTCAAGATTATACAATAACGACAAATAACTGGATGGTAATTTCTATTTTCCTTTTGGGACTTATGGTAATTCTTTACGGTGTTTTCAATCTTAATTGGTATATCAATGAGTTGTCTGCCGTGTTTTTAATGGTGGCCATTTTATGTGGAATAGTTTCCAAAATGGGAGCCACAACAATGAGTGAAACTGTTTTAGATGCCGTATCAAAAGCGGCGCCTGGAGCATTTATGGTGGGTTATGCAACCTCAATTAAAGTCCTTATGGACATGGGAAATATCGGGGATACCATTTCTTTCAATTTAGCACAAACATTAAAAGACTTACCTCTATATGCTTCCGCCATTAGTATGTCGGTCTCACAAACAGTTATTAACTTTTTTATTCCTTCGGGAAGCGGGCAGGCTCTGGCAACCTTACCTGTTATGCTCCCTTTAGGGGAGTCCCTAGGGCTAACCAGACAAACAACCATTTTAGCTTTTCAAATCGGCGATGGATTATCAAACCTAGTCAATCCAACCCTTGGTGGGCTAATCGCTATGCTGAGCATGTGTCGCGTAACCCTAGATAAATGGTTGCGATTTATTTTTCCAGTAGCACTAATGCTCCTTGGATTGTCCTTTATTGCCTTAATAATTGCGGTAGCAACAGGATATAACTAAAACAAAAATCAACAGTATATGACAGTAGAGCAAATTTTAGCCAAGCTGGTTTCTTTTCCAGTTTTAGGGGGAGAAAGTAATTTAAGCATCATCCATTGGATTAAAGAATATATAGAAGCTTTCGGGATAGAAGTGAACTTGTGCACTAATGAAGAAGGCAACAAATCATCACTCCATTGTAGAATTGGACCAGCCGTTGATGGAGGTCTTATCTTATCTGGACATACAGATGTTGTTCCCGTTGCAGGTCAGGAGTGGGATACGAATCCTTTCGAATTAATCGACAAAGGGGACGGCAAACTATATGGACGTGGTTCTTGTGATATGAAAGGTTTTATTGCGACTTGCCTAGCGGCTTTACCAGAAATGCTTAAAGCAGATTTAACCAAGCCAATCTACTTTGCCTTTTCTTATGATGAAGAAATTGGCTGCTTAGCGGCTCCAGAACTGGCACAACATATTAAAGACTCTTATATAGAAACCCCCAAATATGCAATTATTGGCGAACCGTCTTTATTAGAACCCATTGTAGGTCAAAAGGGAATTTACATTTTAGAAACCTATGTAAATGGTTCTGCCGGACATAGTAGTAGAATAAAACAAGAAGTAAGCGCCATCCATGAAACCGCAAGATTAGTACTTTGGTTAGAAGACAAAATGGATCGTTTGATAGATGCTGGCCGTATCGACAATCGTTTTCATCCACCACATAGCTCCATTCATATTGGGCAAATAATTGGTGGTATTGCACCAAATGTAATTGCCGATAAAGCACATTTCTATTGGGATCTAAGAACCATTCCAATGGATAGTACAACTCAAATTGTCAAAGAATTTGAGATGCATTGCAGAGATAGAGAAAAAGCCCTGAGGCTCATCTATCCTGATTTTAAAATTACAACTATTGAAAATCACCCACCTGTCCCTTCGTTAGACACTAAAGAAGAGGAAGCAATTGTTAGTTTAATAAAACGCATTTCAGGAAATTCCAAATTAAATACTGTTGCTTATGCAGCAGAAGCTGGGCAGTTTGCAGAAGCCGGATTTCAAAGCGTTATTTGCGGCCCTGGATCCATTGCTCAAGCACATAGGGCAAATGAATTTATTGAGAAAGACCAACTTGAAAAAGGCGTTTTGCTCTTAAATAAGCTCATCATTGAAATGAGTGCCACCGATTTTAATTAATTTAACTCCATCAAAATAAGCTCGGTATTCTTTCATATTTAAAAAACTCAATATTCAACAAAACTGTTGGCTATTAATATTCTTTATGTTATTTTTAATATATGACAGAGGTAGAGATAGAAAAGGAAAATGCGGCCATAGCAAAGGCATATAAAGAGCTTTTAAAAGTAAGCTATAGAACGCTTAGTGCTAAGGATAAAAAACTTATTCGCAGTGCTTTCGACATCGCCGTTGATGCGCATAAAGAGCAACGCCGGAAATCAGGTGAAGCCTATATCTTCCACCCTATTGCTGTAGCACGTATTGTCGCTGACGAAATTGGATTAGACGCTACCTCAATTGCTGCTGCACTACTACACGATGTTGTTGAAGACAATGTAGATTATTCCATTGCCGATATTGAGCGACTCTTTGGAGAGTCTGTAGCAAGAATTGTAGATGGCCTTACAAAAATCTCAGCCCTTAAAAAGGACATGGACGTATCTATGCAAGCTGAGAATTTCCGTAAAATGTTACTCACCTTAAATGATGATGTTCGTGTTATCATTATTAAAATAGCCGACAGACTTCACAATATGCAAACGATGGACGCCATGCGTCCAGACAAACAAGTGAAGATTGCATCGGAAACCTTATATATTTATGCCCCTTTAGCACATCGTATTGGTTTATATAATATTAAAACCGAACTCGAGGATTTAGGACTCAAGTATACACAACCAGAAGTCTACAATGATATTTTCACAAAAATAGAAGACAGTAAGGAACAACAGGACGCCTATATCAATGAGATTAACAATATTTTAAAAACATCACTCGATAAAGAATCTTTAAATTACACGATTAAAGGGCGGCCAAAATCCATTTACTCTATACGACGGAAAATGGTAAAACAGGGCGTATCCTTTGATGAAGTCTATGATAAATTTGCCGTACGAATTGTTTATAAATCTGATGTAGAAAATGAAAAATTCTTGGCCTGGAAAATTTATTCTATAGTAACCGATCATTTTAGACCCAATCCTATTCGTCTGCGTGATTGGATTTCATCGCCAAAATCTACGGGTTACGAAGCTTTACACATTACGGTAATGGGTCCTAAAGGCCGATGGGTTGAAGTTCAGATTCGAAGTGACCGTATGAACGAAATTGCGGAAAAAGGCTATGCCGCACATTATAAATACAAACAAGACAAAGCTCAGGAAGATAGTCTCGACACTTGGATAAACAAGCTTCAGGAGGCTCTGGAAAACCCAGACATGAATGCCGTGGATTTTGTAGAGCAGTTTAAGCTTAATTTGTATTCCAAAGAAATATTCGTTTTCACCCCTAAAGGAGATTTAAAATCACTCCCTAAAGGAGCTACACCATTAGATTTCGCCTTTAGTATTCATACGGAGGTCGGTATGAAAACGCGTGGTGCTAAAGTCAATGGAAAACTAGTGCCCCTAAGTCATGAACTGCAAAGTGGTGATCAGGTCGATATTCTGACTTCAGAAAATTCGAAACCCAATTCAAATTGGCTAGACTATGCCACGACCGCCAGGGCCCGAAGTAAAATAAAATCGTCTTTAAAAGAAGATAATAAACGCATTGCTCTTGAAGGTAAGGAAGTATTACGTCGGAAACTAAAGCAATTAAAAATCACCCTCAATGAAAAATCTATAAATGAGCTGGTTAGTTATTTTAATCTCAAAACAAGCTTAGATTTATTTTATCGTATTGGAATTAGCACTATAGATAATAAAATGCTCAAAGAGTTCGCCGCATCTCGTAGCAATGTATTTGTCAGTTTTATCAAGAATAGAATAAGAAAACCTCAAACTCCGTCAGACTTAGATAGAGAGGAAATAACATCCAAATACGACCTTTTGGTTTTTGGGAAAGAAGAAGAAAATCTGAATTATAAATTATCTAATTGTTGTAATCCAATCCCTGGAGATGCGGTGTTTGGATTTTTAACGATAAATGAGGGTATAAAAGTTCATAAAAAAAACTGTCCCAATGCCTTGAGCTTACAATCAAATTATGCTTATAGAATCATGCAAGCCAAATGGATTGATTCTTCACAGCAAGAATTTACGGCAATTATTAAACTTACAGGAATTGATAATTTAGGCTTGGTAAACGAAGTCACAAAGGTCATATCGGCAAATATGCATGTCAATATTAAAAACATCAATTTCGATACGGATCACGGCGTTTTTTCTGGCAAAATCACCGTGGCAGTTAAGAACAATAATTTGGTTAAGAAATTAATGGAAAGGCTTAAAAAGGTTAATGGAATAGAAAAAGTATCAAGAATTTAAGTCCATAGATCTGATCAAAATATGGATGACCACATATTTATTTGAAAGAACTGAATTAATAGAGCTGACCTAAAAAAATTAGTTTAAATTTGCATTGATATTATGAGTGTTAAAACTGAAAATAAGAATCAAGAGATTGTAAAGAACGTTTTTACAAATTTCTTAGAAGAGAATGGGCATAGAAAAACGCCTGAGCGCTATGCTATTCTTCAAGAAATTTACGATAGCGAAGATCATTTCGATATAGAATCTTTATATATTAATATGAAGAACAAGAAGTATCGTGTTTCTCGTGCTACACTTTATAATACTATTGAATTACTTTTAGACTGTGCTTTGGTCAGAAAACATCAATTTGGACAAAGTCAAGCACATTATGAAAAATCGTATTTCGACAAGCAGCACGACCATGTTATTCTTACAGATACTGGTGAAGTTATAGAGTTTTGCGACCCGCGAATTCAATCGATAAAAAAAACAATAGAAGAAGTTTTTAATATTGATATTCAAAATCATTCACTCTATTTTTACGGAACAAAAAAACAACAACCTAACTAATTACATAATGGCAGTAGACTTACTACTAGGATTACAATGGGGAGATGAAGGCAAAGGGAAAATTGTCGACGTACTCACCTCTAACTACAATATTATTGCACGATTTCAAGGTGGTCCAAACGCTGGTCACACTCTTGTTTTTAATGGCATGAAGCATGTTTTACATACTATTCCATCTGGGATATTTCATGATGATGCCGCCAACCTTGTTGGAAATGGTGTGGTTATTGACCCTGTAATTTTTAAAAAGGAACTAGATAAGCTAGAAGCTCAAAATATCGATTATAGAAAATCGCTTATTATTTCGAGAAAAGCTCACCTTATTCTACCAACTCACCGTTTATTAGATGCCGCTAGTGAAG
>Ga0105356_10007313_pt1 | contig 10159 bp, 8 predicted proteins | sample GOMGulsemesocosm_3_FD_83502 | JGI IMG/M metagenome (GOLD analysis project Ga0105356, IMG submission 83502) | Methane-oxidizing microbial communities from mesocosms in the Gulf of Mexico - GOM9D Gulf of Mexico | ecosystem: Environmental > Aquatic > Marine > Cold seeps | place: Gulf of Mexico...
ACCCTTACCGACTAATAACAAGTTATTAGAAGGCGGTCTCCTCTCTGCTGCACTTGTCGTTAGCTCGCGCTACCCAGGCGTTACCTGGCACCCTGCCCTGTTGAAGCCCGGACTTTCCTCCCCTGTTATTAACCGAAGTTATAACAGCGGCGACGATTTAGCCGACTACGGGCCGGATTATACGGGAGGCGTTTTATATATGAAAGCGCTAATTACAGAAAAGCCCCAAACAACTGAGTGCTTAGGGCTTTACAGCGAAACGGATCCTACCTGAGGCTAATTGTGCATTTACTCATACACAGCTACATTATTGCGATCCCCAATTAGTGATTCAGGCGTAATATTTGTACCTGAAAGTTTCAGACTAGAAAGCTTCGTATTGGCTGTGACATCTAGTTCTGCAATAGGATTCCCCTCTAAATTCAACCTTAATATCTCTGAATTATTAGAAAGATCAACCTCTAATATTTCATTATGTTGCAGAGATAGGTTTCTTAAACCAGTTAAAAGCTCAATACCAGAAAGACTGGCAATCCCCTCGCTATAGCAGTTGAGGTAAGTTATATCTGCTAACGAATAAATAATATCATAAGAGTAAAAAACCTGACCTTGAACACACTGATGGAATGCGCTATCTAAAAAACCTTCTGCTGGCACGATAAAGCCACCAAAATATGCAATATTGTTATCATCCCCAAGCAGTGTTTCTATAGTTATAGCGGTGCCTTTTAGGTTAATAGTTGATAGTTTTTTATTATTAGTGAGATCTAGCGAAGTTAGCGGAGTATCTTGCAAGTTTAAATAAGTTAACTCTCTATTATTAACAAGCTCAATAGATTTAATCTTATTCGCTCTCAAGTCTAAATGGTCTAGCTCAATATTATTTGATAAATCAATATCATCTAAATCATTGCCAAGAAGAACTAACGTAGTCAACGCTGTATTTTTAGCTAAATCAATGGAAGTTATGTCTGTATTTTGCAAAAACAAAGTCGTTAGGCCGGTTAACTCCTCTATCCCATTCGTCACATCAATGGTGCCCTTTGAACACTTTAAAGTAGTCAAATCAGCTAAAGATTGGACTCTATCATTTTGTGAAATAACGGCTTCCTGTACACACGATTTAAGGTATTCATTAGAAAATACACCATCTGGAATAATAAAGCTTAAATTGGCTACAGCGTTAACATCCCCCTCTAACGTTTCAGCACTCACTTGAGTTGCACGTAAGTCTAATACTACTAACTTATCATTAGCGCTTATGTCTAGTGAAGCAATAGGGTTTTCATGTAAATTCAGATAAGTTAAAGCGGTATTCTCAGAAACATTTATTGCTGTTACTTGGTTAAATGACAGGTCTAAAGTCTGCAAGCCAGTTAATAATTCAAGTCCATCTGTATTGGTAATACCTTGTTCATTACAAATAAGAGACTCTATGCTTCCTAAGTCATCCACCTTGTGAATATTGACCGCATTCTGAATGCAGGTCGCGAACTGCTCATCAGGAAACAGTTCACGAGAAACGGTTAATGTCTTTATAGGTGTTTGGCTTTCACCAAAGGTGGGTAAACTAAAAGCTTGTCGGTGAGAAATACTAGCCCAAGAGGGATTATACTGCTCTTGTTTGATTGTTCCTCGATTGATATGCCAATATAGCTGCACATCAGTTTTACCTAATGTAGCGTCAACATTTACAATCGTATCGGTTGTTTTCACTTTACATGCAGTGAACGTACCAGCTGGGACTGTCACAGTTTCTTTGCCTAAGTACTCATAGGTATGGGTATAATCTGTATGCTCAACATCTGATAGTTCAGTTAATACTGAGTGCTTGTTTATCGCTGATAAATTGGTAGCCTGAGAAGTATATGAAAACTCTTTGTTTAATAGTATTTCATTCTTTGCTACAGAAAATTCAGCAACAATAGACTTTACCGCTCCCCAACCAAACCCACCGTCCTGAGCAATTGACTCATAACCATAATAGCGATGAAAATCCTCATTAGTGGAATAATTATTCTCAACGGTTGTATCAATTTCTCCTTGCGCGTCATACCAAGACCATTGCTCTACGTTTAATTGGCCAGCCTTCTGTGCATACCATTCTGGCATACCGCTCATACTTGAAAAATCAAAATTCCAAGAGAAGCCACCACCTAAATAAGTTAGGATTTGAATACTGTCTTTAACAGACTTGCTCCAATTGTCGTGCCGTTGTAAGTTATACTCAATTTTATCACCCACTTCACGAACATATTGCGCATCATCTAAACTTGCCATGCAAGATGCAAAGCTAGCTTCTTCTCTTATAAGTTGCTCAGCTTCTAAACGAGCAACTTCTTCAGCAACAAGTCGTTCACTTTCTTTTTTGATAATAGCTTCAGCAGCATCTGCTTTAGCAGTAGCCACTTTAATTGCTTCTAAAGCATCTAAGCGCACTTTTTCAGCATCGATATTCGCTTGTTGTGTTTTGTCTTGTACGATTTGCTTCGCTTCATCTCTACTACTTTCTGCAACTAGTTTGTCAGATTCCATCTTCACAACCGCAGCCAGAGCAGCTTCAAGATTAGCTTGGGCTTCTGTTATCTCTTGCTCTCCCGTTGCCACATCAAGTACTGCTTGCGCAGATGCAACAGCATCAACTAGCTCTAATATCTTGTCCTCTTTAACCGTTACTAATGCACTTTTCTCTGTGGCATTAGCATTCACTTGCGCAACTTCAGCATCCAGCTTTAATAGTTCGCTATTGGTTTGCTCTTCAGCTATTTTGCTTAACTTTTCATTAACTAAGGTGAGTGCTGCCAGTTTTTCTTCTTGTAAAGCAAGTAACTCTGAAATCTCTGCCAGCTCAATTTTAGATTCAATTTCTTCTAAACTCTCTTGTGCAGTCAGTGCATCAGCTTGTGCACTGAGTACTTTATTTTCAGAGATACGTACTTCACTCTCAGCTTTTGCTTGTTTTAATATATCTTGCTTAGAGGCTTTGAAAACGGCTAAAACAGTACTTAACTCTTCTGTTATTAAGTCACTTGCAGACTGTTCTTGATTAACGACAACTAACGAAACTAATAGATCATCTGCTTCTACTATCTTTTTTGCGATCGTTCTTATCAGTAAATCTTTATCTAAATCACTATCGCTACCCTTTGTTTTTACAATGTAATCACCTAACAGGTCAGCGGGAGTTGTATCTGATGGTAAATCAAGATCTGAAATCACCTCATTAGCCGCTTGCTCAATAGATAGTTCAGGATTGTGAATAATTTTATGGGCAATGATAGTTGTTAAAGGAGTAACAGTACTCTGCCCAGTAGGGGCAACCATAGAGTAGGCTTTATCTGCCAAAACTGAAGGTTCATCCATATCAATGGTGATCCCTTGAATAACTTCTACGATAACTTTGTGATCAGCTTCTGAAATACCAGCAGGCAAATCTAATACATATTGCCCTTGCTCATTGCCCTGCGAGTTATTAGGTTCACTTTCAAGATCACAGCTTCCGTTTTTATTTATATCTAAACAGACAAGTGCATTTTTTAGGTATCCATCGATTGCAGTTACGGTGTATTGTGATGCTTCAACAACGTTGCTGCTACCTGACGAAGAAGAAGACGACGATGATGATGAGGAAGAAGAAGAAGATGATGGCGATTCTGGTGCTGAACTTCCACCACCTCCGCCACATGCGGCTAACGAAAATGCTAATGCAATAGATACAGCTATTTTTGACTTATTCAAAGTTACATCCTTATAAACTAAAATACACCACGTCAGTGATTAAGACGCGCTGTATTTTACAGAATATAACTCATTGAAACAAATGAAGTGAAATTACTATTTGATCATATTCACAACTAATTTAGCGCACTAAAAAAACCAATGAAAAGTAATGTTAATACCCATAGGACTGTGTTAAGACTTTAGTAAAAATAACGTTATAAGTTTTCTAGCCCCCATTTATAGAGTTCATTTTTCTTTTGATCGTGTATTTGTGCGGTGAGCGCTGCTGCTTTTTTAAGCGGAAGCTGCTCTTTTAACAATGTTAGGGTATTTAATGCAACTTGCGGGATTGATTCTGTATCAACCGTTGCACCGGCAATCATCAGTACAAACTCTCCACGACAATGGTTACTGTCTTCATTTAACCAAGCTAGCATCTCAATCGCTGGCAGTGCATAAAAAGATTCAAAGGTTTTAGTTAACTCACGTGCAATCACCAATTTTCGGTCTTCGCCTAACACGTTAACTACTTGTTGCACGGTATCAACAATGCGACGCGGTGATTCGTAAAACACCATAGTGCGCGTCTCTTCAATTAATGCGCTAAGTTTGTCTTGCTTGCCTTTTTCTTTAGCGGGTAAGAACCCTTCAAATGAGAACCTGTCAGTTGGTAAACCAGCCGCACTTAAGGCGGCAATCGTTGCACAAGCCCCTGGAATAGGCACTATTTCTACGCCCTTTTCACGACACTCATTGACCAAGTGATAACCGGGATCGCTAATTAACGGTGTACCAGCATCTGAAATTAGTGCAACCGATTGCCCCGCTTTAATTTTTTCGATGAGTACTTTGCCACGTTCACGTTCGTTGTGATCATGCAGTGGAAACATTGGTTTTTTAATTTGATGATGACTTAACAGTTTTCCACTATGACGTGTATCTTCGGCCGCAATAAGGTCTACTTGTTGAAGTGTTTCAATCGCACGGTAAGTAATGTCACTCATATTGCCAATAGGCGTGGCAACGATATACAATTTTGCGGGAAGAGTGGATGGCGATTCTTGGTGCTGAGACATATTATTAGCCTAATAAATAATGAATAAGATTGTTTAACGCAAGCCACAATATTACACTACATAGTTATTGATACCTATACAGAATTTTTGCTACACATAAAGGATACTACTTTGAACGTTTTATTTAAAAAACGCATAAGCCGTTATTTAACCGTGGTTGCAACTGTTGCAGTTATGGCTGGTTGTGCAACGACTGAAATTGCGCCAGAAGATGTTCCGCCGGCACTTTTCAGTGAATTAGATGCAAACTCTGAATTTTATCTCACTAAAGATGAGCAACTAGGTAGCGATAAAAATTTAGCTTGGCAATTTTTAGCAATACAAGCGTTGATCAAAGAAAGAAAATTTGTCATGGCCGATGCCGTTATTGAATCACTGCAAAGCAAAGAACTAAGCCCTGAGCAGTCTGCTACGTTAGGATTATTGATCGCAGATAAATTTTATGCTCAAAACAAATTATCTGAAACACAAACTGCGTTAAACGATCTTGACCATTTAGCACTCAGCCAGATGGACCTTGTTCATTATTTAACATTGCAAGTTACATTACATATCCAAAATGAGTTACCACTTGAAGCATCAAATAGCCTGATGTTACTGGCCCCACGCTTAACCATTGATACAGAAAAACAAGCCTACAACGATTTGTTACTTGCGCAGTTATCACTTTTATCAAGCGAACAGTTAAACCAATATCAAAAAGAGAACATTGAACCTGTTGCTATAGAGGAAGTTGAAACTGAAGTTGATGCAACAACAGCTGAAAAAATACCAGAAGAAACACCAGCAGTTGCACCGCTAAAAAAAGAGTTAGTAATTGAGCAAACCTTTAAAGAGGGGTGGTATGCACTGGCTTCTTTATATCAACAAAATAAACTGCGCCCTAATCGTCTAACTCGCGCACTTAATGAGTGGAAGCTAGCTTACCCTGAACACACAGCCCTTGAGTTTATGCCACTGGTTTTAACAAATATTGCAGAGTTTAGCCCTTACCAACCAGACAATATTGCAGTATTACTGCCACTTTCAGGGCGCTTTGAAAAACCCGGTAAGGCGATTCAACTTGGATTAATGAATGCCTACTTTCACCAACAGAAAAACAGTGATGGTGGTGAGCTAAACACCGCTAAATTACACTTTTTCGATACACAAACAACAACAAGTGAAGCGTTAGCCTCACAATTACAAGAGGCTAATATCGATTTTGTAGTTGGTCCACTGATGAAAAATGAGATTGAAGGTTTATTACCGCTGATTGAAAATATGCCTGTACTGGCATTAAATAGTTTTGTTGCAAAAGTTAAAAAAGTAGAAGCTAAAAAAAATGGCGCAGAAACTAAAGTAGCAGAAACAGATGTTACCGGCAACGAAACTACAATTGAACAACTCGCAGAGAATAATATTGCATGGCATTACGCATTTCCACTTTCTCCAGAAGATGAAGCAGAACAAGCGGCAAAAATGATCAACGCCAATCAACATAAAAATCCACTGATCATTGTGCCAAAGTCAGATTACGGTAAACGTGTTGCAAAAGCATTTACAGAGCAATGGGCTGTATTGACACCGGAAAGTGATGTACAAGTTGAAGCACACTACTTCCAATCAAAAGCAAAACTTGCCAACTTTATCGATAGCGTATTACAAACAGATAAAAGTAAACGTCGCATTAATCAGATGAAGGCAATAACTAGGATCTCATTAGAAACTGAAGTACGCAGTCGCCGTGATATCGATGCTATCTATATTGTAAGTAAACGTGATGAACTAATTTTGTTAAAACCATTTATCGACGTTTCTGTCAGCCCGTTTGCACAAAAAATTCCACTTTACGCAAGTTCGCGTAGCCATAGTTTTGATCGTAACAATATGCAAAACAAAGAGCTATCACAGTTAATTTTCTCTGATAATCCTTTCCTATTAGAGCCTAACAGTGAATTAAGTAGAGAAATAGAGCAAGCATGGAAGAAGCAATCTTTTGCAACATTGCGTCTTTTTGCATTAGGCTTTGATAGTTACCAATTGATTGAGCAGTTAATCTACTTACAAAATAGTGATGAGGCTGTCTATAAAGGGTTAATTGGAGAGTTAAGTTTAGATGCTAATAATAGCATCCAAGCGCAACTAAGTTGGGCAAAATACCAAAATGGTGAACTATTTGAAGTTGCCTCGCCTGCTACAGCCGAATAACTCTAAAGGGGTTATCGCAGAAAAAAAAGCGTTAGCTTACCTGCTTAAGCAAGGGTTAACGCTACTTCACCAAAACTATTATTGTCGCTTTGGTGAAGTAGACTTGATAATGTCCGATCAAGACACTTTGGTATTTATTGAAGTCCGATATCGAAAAAATGTTGATTTTGGTGGTGCATTAGCCTCCATCAACCAAACGAAGCAACAAAAGATAATTAAAACTGCCACTCACTATTTGGCGCAACTCACAGCAGAGCCTTACTGTCGCTTTGATGCCATTGCTCTAGATGAGTCTGATAATACGCCCCTGTGGGTGAAAGACGCTTTTCAAGCCTAAAACTAGCGTAGAAAATAAGAGATATCATGATAAACGAGAAGATACACGCTCATTTTGCCGAGAGCATCCAAACTAAAATAGTCGCTGCAGAAGCATTGCCAGAGTCTATCGAGAAAGCAGCACTTGCCTTAACGACGGCATTAATTCGTGGCAATAAAATTCTGGTTTGTGGCAATGGTGGCGCAGCTGCGCTGGCACAAATTTTTTCATCTCATCTGCTTAATAAGTACGAAACTGATCGTCCTTCTTTACCAGCAATCGCTATTACTGCGGATTCCGCGTTGGTTTCAGCTATTGCAACCGACAGCCATTTTGATGAGATCTATGCAAAGCAGATCTCTGCTATTGCACAGGATGGGGATATTTTATTAGTTATCAGCCACGGTGGTAATAGTCGCAACATGATTAAAGCGGTAGAAACTGCACTGAGTAAATCAATTCAAATTATTGCATTGAACGGAGTTGACGGTGGAGAGCTAGCAGGTTTGTTAGGCTCTGATGATATAGAGATTCGGGCTCCGAGTGATAAAGGTTCGCGCATTGAGGAGATTCACTTACTCGTCATTAACTGCTTGAGTGACCTGATTGATCAACAACTTTTTCCGCAACATTAAGTGAACATGATGAAAATACAATTAAAATCAGTTCCATTGCTTTTATCTCTATTATTACTGCAAGGCTGTGCGGGTGGTTTAATTGTGGTAGCAGGTACAGCGGTTGCAGTAACCAGTGATGAACGCTCCATATCTACACAGATAGATGATGATAATTTATCACTGGCAGCGCTAGATAAGATAAATGAACTGCCGTTTAATCATCGCAATATTCGCATTAACCTGATCGCTAATAATGGTTACCTACTTGTTATTGGGCAAGTTAATAATAACCAACAAAAGAACATGATTGAAAAACAACTCAATACATTAAAGGGTGCTAAACAGGTGTATAACCAACTGCGTATTAAGTCGCACCCTATCGGCTTTTCACAGCAAAGCAAAGATAGCTGGATAACCACCAAAGCCAAAAGCCAATTAACAGCCCATGATGAAATAAACTCTTTTCAAATAAAAGTGGTAACAGAAAATGGAGAGCTATTTTTAATTGGCCGAGTAGATAAAAAAACGGCTGATTCCGCAACCAACGTAGGCCGAAAAATATCAGGCGTTAAACGCGTGAACCGTGTATTTCAGATCATTCCAAATAAGTAGGTACTTATAAAGACACTTCGCTCACTACGAGTGAAGTGTCACGACTATCCAAGCGCGAACTAATCAATATCTAAGTATTTATGTACTTGTACCGACAAGCGCCAATTACGCTCAATACAGGTTTTCATACACAATGCCGTTGCTTTGGCTTTCTGAGAGATCGGTTGTAAACAGATCGTTTTGTTTTTAAGTGATTTAATTGGATGTAAAAGTGCGTCTAACTGCTCAATATCTTTCTCAGTACCAACCGGGTGTTTTATCTCATTCGCTCGTTCAAGCGCAGATAACAACACCTCTTTTTTAGCACGCATATTAATTTTAGGTGATACCGTCACCCAACTAAAACTGTCTACTAAAACAGGGTAAGTACCACTGGTTTCTATTTGAGTATGAAAACCAAATTCATGTAATAGGTGAGTTAACTCACGCAGGTCATACATGCACGGCTCTCCACCAGTAATAACTACTAAGTTAGCTGTATAACCCAAACGCTTTATCTCATCGATAATTTGCTGTGCATTTACGCCCGACCATCGTTCTGACTCGTTACTGCGATCGGTTAATAAATCTAACTTAGTTTGCTTAGCAGGGTCAACCTCCCAAGTATGTTTAGTATCACACCATGCACAGCCAACATCACACCCCTGTAATCTGACAAAAATTGCAGGCACGCCAGTATAAAACCCTTCTCCCTGAATGGTCTGAAATAGTTCATTTACTTTGTAGTTTTTATGCATGGGTATATACTCACTGGTTGATATGGGTCACAAAATGACTGACCCGATTTATAAAGGAAATTGATACAAAATGCAAAAAAAAGTCGTTGTTATATATTCGGGTGGAATGGACTCTTATACCGTTTTACATAAAGCAATCGAAGAAGGTCTAACCCCTTTTGCTTTAACATTTGATTATGGACAGCGCCATATCAAAGAGATTGATGTGGCTCGTTCGGTCTGCTCAGAGCTAGGAATCCATCATAAAGTGATTGATATCTCGGCTATTAATCAGTTAATTGGAGGATCATCACTAACTGATGAGTCAATTGATGTTGCACTGGGTCACTACCAAAATGAAAATATGAAAAGTACTGTTGTACCAAATCGAAACATGATTTTGCTTTCACTTGCGATCGGTTATGCTGTTTCAATTGGTGCAGAGCAAGTTTACTACGGCGCTCACTCAGGTGATCACGAAATTTACCCTGACTGTCGCCCTATCTTTGTTGAAAAGATGAATGATGTAGCAGCCGTTGCTAACTACGAGTCTACTGAGATATATTCACCTTATTTAAACAGCAATAAAATTGGTATATTAAAAGACGGGCTACGCATGGGTCTTGATTACAGCAAAACCTGGACCTGCTACAACGGCCGCGATAAGGCCTGTGGTTTATGTGGTAGCTGTGTTGAACGCCTTGAAGCATTCGAGAAGAACGGCATCAGCGATCCAGTCCCTTACGAAGTGATAAGCTAAGAAATACAGATAAAACAAAAATGCCATTGCCGGATAACTCCAATAATGGCATTTTCAATTCAATCTCTCGTTATATTACCTTGCTAGGATTCACTCATCGCAAGTGTCTTTGCATAATCAAATATGATTTCATCACCAGATTCAGCAAGTTC
>Ga0105356_10007314_pt1 | contig 10159 bp, 7 predicted proteins | sample GOMGulsemesocosm_3_FD_83502 | JGI IMG/M metagenome (GOLD analysis project Ga0105356, IMG submission 83502) | Methane-oxidizing microbial communities from mesocosms in the Gulf of Mexico - GOM9D Gulf of Mexico | ecosystem: Environmental > Aquatic > Marine > Cold seeps | place: Gulf of Mexico...
AAGAATGAAAGTCATTAATATTCCACTTAATAGAATTTTTGTATTTAATTTCATATGCATGAGTTTTTCAAGGTCCTGCCAACGGTTATATAAAGTGTCCTGCGAGACAGTCGACCGACTGGATTTTCGGTAGGAAATCCACGAGTATAGATCGCTTACTTTTGATAATTAAAAACCAAAGCTAAGCAGTCATTTTATAAGGTATTAGCGCTAGTTTTATTACTTTTCTTTTCGCAAAATCTTCTCCATTTTACGGCCTCTTGCTAATTCATCAATTAACTTTTCTAAATATCTACATTGTCTATACAATTCAAATTCATCCTCTATTTCTTCAATGCGATAACCGCAAACTACGCCTTTAATAAGGTGCGCATTTGGATGTAATTCTGCGCTTTCAAAAAATGTTTCAAATGTTACCTTCTCTTTAATAAGTTCTTGTAATTTATCTTCATCAAATCCTGTTAGCCATTCTATGACTTGGATTAGTTCCTTCTCGGTTCTTCCATTTTTCACCAATCTATTTAAATAAAGCGGATAAATAGATGCAAATATCATTTTTGCAACTTTTTCATTTTTTTCAGCTGTAACTTTCATCTTGTTTGATTTTGAATTAATAGGTGCTGACGCAGGTATATAGGCACTAAGATAAGTTGATTATTTAAACTAAATAATGATTAGTCCTAACAATTTTAATGATTATCAAAAACATTATAAGGCATTGTCATATTTTTCATTTGATCAATTGGTTCACTTGTGTGACAATTACACTGAAAATGAAGATTAGGCATTTGGAAAACCGTTTTTTAATAGGGTATGGGGATGTTCTGTTATCTAAGCATTCAAACTTTTTGGCTTTTTTGTTTATGCTCTAAAGAGTAGGGCCTAAATCAAAAAACGAATGTGTTGGTTTTTAAATAAAAAAAGCCCTTTTGTAAGGGCTTTTGTTTTTGGAACAGAGCATATGATTTATGCATTAAGGGCGAAAAATCAATGTGCAACTATAAGTCTTTTTCAGCAGGAGACAAATCAGGTCAATTAGTGATTGATACTCAATTCTAAAGGCGTATTGATCATTTTAGAAAAGGCATCTAGGTGCTGCTCCCATTCTTGTTGTGTTTTAAATTGGCCACTTTCTTTCCAACCAAAACCGGCATAATACTCAACCTTATTGTTTTCAACATTGAGATGTGCATAGGCATTAGATAAATCTTGCTGATCGGAGTTATAGGTTTCAAAACCCTTAAAGGTGTTTTGTGTTGCCACAATTGCCATTCCAAGTTCTGAATCCCCATGAGGTTGCCAATAACTTATCCAGCCGTTTTTATCATTTCCGGTAACTTCTCCATCCTTTTCATGCAAGGTTAGTCCCGCCGAAATATGAGTACTGCCTTCTAGACTAATACTGAATTTTGAAAAGTGACTTCCGCGATCTAAACTTATAATTCTGGACTCTTTGATTTGTTTTTCTGAAGCATCCCAATGCTCGTAATTCAAATAAAAACTCGTCCGAATTGGCCCCGTGCTAATCGTCTTCCATTCGATATAATTTTTTGAATAATGATAAGAATCATCTGCTTTAATAGCAATACCACCAACACCTCTGCTCACACCGACATGAAAATTGTCAAGACCTTCTCCCGTGTCCTCGTGGTAAGAGCTAATCCCGTCGACAAATTCTTTGTACCATTTATCTATTATAGGATAATCGACTTTCTTTAACCAGGCATCCACACCGCTAGACAGCGTCCCACCAGGAACGCCGTCTTCTATCATTTTTTGAGCCGTAGGACCGTAAACTCTAAAGGCTACCTTATCGTTTTCCCAGGTATAATCATCTGTGCGTTCCGGAACAAATCTGGAGTAACAATAATCCAGTGATTGCGGCTGTTCTGTTTCGGAAATAACAACTATTTCATAGTGCTTTTCAGAACTTGCCGCGACCTGTGGTTGAAATAAAATAGCATCCATCACCCCATCGGCATTGTCATCCACCATTTGGCTAATGACTAAGGCTCCAGTTTCAGTATCACGAATCCCTAGGGTATTCAAATTTTCAACCTTTAAAAAGGCTTGATTCAAGCTAACAGTCTCGAAAGAGCGTTCTATATCCAGCGTATTCTTGACGCTTAGTATGGTCGACTTTTCTTTTTGAGAACAATTGAACAGCAGCATTGCACAAACAAAACAGGACAGTAATTTAGAAATATTCATGATACTTTTTTTTAATGAGTTAATCTTCGTTTGAAGGTTTGCCAATCGTTGCTAAAATGCCGCCATCGACATATACAATTTGACCGTTGACAAAATCACTGGCCTTAGAGGATAAGAAAACAGCGGTTCCTACTAAATCTTCTGGATCTCCCCAGCGGGCTGCCGGTGTTCTGTTTAAGATAAATTCATTAAAAGGATGCCCATCAACTCTAATAGGTGCCGTTTGTGAGGTCGCAAAATACCCGGGACCAATACCATTGGTCTGAATATTGTATTTCGCCCATTCCGTCGCCATGTTTTTAGTCAACATTTTTAAACCGCCCTTCGCGGAAGCATAAGCAGAAACCGTATTTCTTCCCAGCTCACTCATCATCGAATTGATGTTGATGATTTTCCCTGCTCTACGTGCAATCATTTTGCGTCCTACATATTTAGAAACAATAAAAGGGCCGACCAAATCGACATCTATAACAGCTCTAAAATCTTCGGTTTCCATGTCTTCCATAGCAACCCTTTTTATAATACCAGCATTATTGATTAGGATATCAATAGGTCCGACTTCCTTTTCTATTAAATCGATGTGTTTTTTTACGGCCTCATCATCCGTAACATCGAAAACATAAGTATGAACTGTTAATCCTTCTTTTTCATATTCGGCCTTGGCTTCAGCAAGACTATCTGCAGTGTGATTATTGATAATCAATTCTGCTCCAGCATGTCCTAATCCTTTGGCCATTGCCATCCCTAAACCATGTACAGCTCCCGTAATTAGGGCTCTTTTTCCTGTTAAATCAAATAAATTGTTATGCATTTTCTTATGGTTGTTAGCTTATCTTAATTCGTTTATTTTACAGTGATCCATATCACCATAGTCAAGATTTTCACCCGCCATACCCCAGATAAAAATATAATTACTCGTTCCTGATCCTGAGTGAATAGACCAAGGTGGTGAAATCACGGCTTGGTTATTTTGCATCCAAATATGCCTTGTTTCTGTAGGCTCTCCCATAAAATGACAGACGGCTTGATCTTCTGGAACCTCGAAATAAAAATAGACTTCCATTCTTCGGTCATGAACATGCGCAGGCATGGTATTCCATACACTTCCTGCCTTCAATTCTGTCATTCCCATTTGTAATTGACAGGTCTCAACCAAACTGTTGACAATCAATTTTCTAATAGTACGTGCGTTGGCAGTCTCTAAAGCCCCCAATTCAACAACCTCAGCCTCGCTCTGAGAGATCTTTTTTGTTGGAAACACCTTGTGTGCCGGAGTGGAGTTTAAGTAGAATTTTGCCGGTTTTGAAGCGTCATCACTATTGAAAATAACCGATTTGTTTGCTCTACCAACATATAGGGCTTCCTTATATTCTAGGCTATAGGTTTTGCCGTTTACCGTAACTGAACCAGAGCCACCAACATTGATGATTCCTAGCTCTCTGCGTTCTAAAAAGTAGTCCGATTTTAATGGATCTATGGACTCCAATTGTAGGGGCTTTTCAGTTGGTACTGCACTACCCGCAATATATCTGTCGTAATGTGAATACACCAATTTAATTGCGTTTGGAGCCATTAAATCATCGATTAAAAAGGTTTGGCGTAATCTGTCCGTGTCATAATTCTTAACATCTTGTGGAGATGATGCATATCTAACTTCATAATTTTCTGTCATCCTATTATTTTTTATCTGTTTAATTCTTAAAATTGTCGATGTGCTGCTTGTAAATTTTTTGTAAAGGTAATAAAAAATATTAAAATACAATCGATTGTATTTTTTTGTATATTTGTAGAAGAGCCTAAAAGGCCATTTGAACAAATAGAGATTCCTAAGGAATATATATACTGGATGCAGTTTATTTGAGAAATACTTAAAAAGGTGTGATATTTACAGCATCTTTTAAATGGGGTATTTTTTTAGAAAGGATAACAAGCTACAGGCTTAATTAAGTTGAATACATGGGAAACACCAAAGTAACTATACATGATATAGCAAAGCTCTTAAATATAGATAGCTCTACAGTATCTAGAGCGTTGAACGACAGTTCGCGAGTGTCTAAAAAAACAAAGGATAAGATCGTCGCGAAGGCTAATGAACTGGGCTATCAGCCTAATCATTTGGCATCGAGTTTACGCAAGAGTAAAACACATACATTTGGAGTTATTGTGCCAAGGATATCACGACATTTCTTTTCATCGGCAATTTCCGGAATTGAAGAAATGGCTTATAAAGCTGGGTACAATGTTATCATTTGTCAGTCATTGGAAGCCCTTGAAAGAGAGCAAAATCTAGTAGATACTTTATTGGCTAATAGGGTAGATGGTGTGCTGATATCAATTTCGATGGAGACCAAAAACTATGATCATCTTCTCGGATTAAAAAACACGGGAATTCCATATGTATTCTTCGATAGACATTGTGATATACCAGAGCATAGCAATGTGCGAATTGATGATTTTCAAGCGGGATTTGATGCCACTACACACCTCATAGAAAAGGGGAGCAGATGTATTGCACATTTTTCAGGCCCCTTGGATATGGAGATCTACAAAAACAGATGTAATGGTTATAAAGCAGCCTTAAGAAAACATGATATACCATTTAAGGAGGAATTACTCCTTTCATCAAAATTAATGCAACAGGATGGAGAAGACAATGTTAAAAAGTTGCTGGCATTGCCTTATAAAGTTGATGGGATATTTTCGGCAAATGATGTTGCAGCAATAAGTGCGATTCAATATTTAAAGCAGAAAGAAATCAAGGTTCCCGAGGACATTGCCATTGTCGGTTTTAGTAATGAAACGACTTCTTCGGTTATCGAGCCTTCGCTGAGTACCATTAATCAATCTGGATTTGAAATTGGAAAAATAGCGGCTAATTTATTATTGTCACAAATTAATAGTGATGCCAGTAAAAGAACCAATGAAACCATAATATTACCAACGCATTTAATAGAACGCAAATCATCACAAAGGTGAATGTGAAATAAATACTATTATAACCAATAAAAATAATAAAAGTGTGCCGTACATATGAAGTTTAGATATCTCATATTATTTCTTATTCTGCAGTTAGGGAATGTCGCTCTTTTTGCTCAGGCGTATAAGGCTTCAAACAACAGTGCCTTAAAGTTTAAACACTTTGCGCTCAACGAAGGTTTATCTCAAAGTTCGGTGCTTAATATTATTCAGGATCAAAAAGGGTTTTTATGGTTTGGTACAAGGGATGGATTGAATAAATATGATGGAAATTCCTTTAATATATACAGGCATAATTCTGAAGATTCCACGAGTATTAGCCATAGTTATGTAAAATCCTTGTTTGAAGATTCCGATGGAAACTTATGGATTGGCACACTCAATGGATTGAATACATATGTGGCTGGTACTGCTGAGTTTAAGAGCTACCTTCCAAATACAGAAATTTGGAGCATGCAAGCTACCTCAGATGGGAATTTATGGTTGGGAACAAATCTGGGTTTAAAAAAGTTTGATTTAAAGACCCGACAATTAATACCAGCTTTCCCTGGAGTTGAGAGAGCATCTCATCTTGAGACCCAACAAATACGCGGTTTATATAAGGTGAATTCTGGTGATCTGTGGATCTGTACTACCGAGGATATTTCAATTTATAATGCCCAATCGAACAGTATAAAACAGCTCTCTTATCCACAAAAGGCCTCCGATGAACCGAATCTAAATTATGTACCGACAATTTACGAGGCTGATGATACTAGCATTTGGCTAGGCTATAAACAAGAATTGGCAATTTATGACGCAACCACACAGAGATTTGAGCGTTTTAGGATGGCTTCCGATGGTTCAGAAAATGCGATCTCCGATGAAATTAGAACCATGCGCCAGGACTATCTGGGGAATTTGTGGGTTGGGACTTATAATGGACTTTATATAATTAATAAAGATAAAACAGCCGTGAGCCATGTGCTTCATGATGATAATGATCCTTATAGCTTAAGCCAAAATTCAGTTTATAAAATATTTGAGGATAGCAAAGGTGATATTTGGGTAGGAACTTACGCCGGAGGTGTGAATTATTATGACAGAAGTTTTGATGTCTTTAAGAATTTTTCCTCTGGGACCAATAGCTCTAAACTGAATTATAAGGTGGTGAGTGCTATAATTGAGGACCCTAGTCATAACTTATGGATTGGTACCGAGGGAGGAGGCCTAAATTTCTATGACAGAAAAACAAATAACTTTGAATATTTTACCCACGATCCAAATACACCGCATAGCATCAGTACCGATAATGTAAAATCTATGATCCGTACTGAAAAGGGACACTTTTGGATAGGAACTCATGATGGCGGACTTAATTTTCTAGATACTAATACACGCCCATTTAAGTTTGAGAAGTTTCGGAATATTCCCGAAGACACCAATAGCCTTAGTAATAACAGGGTGATTTCGTTATTTGAAGATGATCAACAAAATATTTGGATAGGAACTTCTGGTGGCGGTCTTAATATGTTAGATACCAAAACGAGGTCTATTAAACGATTTTCTGAGATAGAACAATATGTCGGTGCTTTGATATATACCATTTCTAAAACCTCTGATAATCAAGTATTAATTGTTGGTGGTAGCAAAGGATTGGCAGAAATCAATATTCAAAATTATAAAGTAACACCGATACATTATAAAGGTGAAAATCAAAATTCAAGTACTATTAGTGTTATACTAAGCGTTTATGAAGATGCTTCGAGAAACCTTTGGATAAGTACTGAAGGTGATGGCTTGCATTATGTGGATAGAGTTTCGGGGGAATACATAAAATATGGCATTCCTCAAGGGCTTCCCAATGAGGTGATCTATGGAATCTTGCCTGATGATTTTAATAAAATCTGGTTGAGTACAAATCATGGATTAAGCAGATTTAATTTAACGACGAAACAATTCAAGAATTTCGACGTCAACGACGGTCTTATTGGAAACGAGTTTAACTATGGTTCCTATATAAAGCTCGCTAACGGTAATCTTGTATTTGGTGGGAGTAACGGACTCAATTATTTTAATCCCGATGATCTTATAGAAAATGCCTTTATCCCTCCAGTTTCGATAACCTCAGCCTTAGTAAACAACGAATCTTTTCCTATAGGGTCTTCTTCTAAAAGGAAAATTACCTTAGAGCATCATCAAAATGTGTTTAGTTTTAATTTTGTGGCTTTAAGCTATTCTCAACCTGTGAAAAACCAGTATGCTCATAAATTAGAAGGCTTCGATGAAGTGTGGAATTTTATCGGGAATAAAAAATCGGCTACCTATACCAATTTAGATGCAGGAACTTATGTGTTCAAGGTTAAAGCATCCAATAGTGATGGGCTTTGGAATGAGATTGGAGATACCATAACCGTCCGAATTTTACCGGCACCATGGCGTACTTGGTGGGCGTATTTTGGATATGCTATCCTGTTTATAGGATTGCTTTTTGTAATACGAAAGTACAGCCTGATAAGAATAAAGGAAAGAAACGAACTAAAAAAAGAGCGACTGGATAAAGAGCGTATCGAGGAGATCAATAAATTGAAATTGCGACTGTTTACCAATATATCACATGATTTCCGTACGCCGCTCACCCTTATTATAGGGCCCTTGGAACGCATGATTGATAGTGGTGAAGGGAATAGTTTTGTGAAAGGGCAACACGAGGTCATGCATAGAAATGCCAGTGTGTTATTACAACTAATCAACCAGCTACTGGATTTTAGAAAAAGTGAATCCGGTAAGTTACAGATCAAAGTTTCTGAAAATAATATCGTGCCATTTGTTGAAAATATAAAACTCTCTTTTGAGGAAATGGCCAGAATACGTGGTATTAATTACCTGTTTGCCCCGAGTGATGATCGTATTGATTTATGGTTTGATACCATAAATATGAAGAAAATAGTTTTCAATCTGTTGTCTAATGCCTTTAAATTTACCCCCGATAATGGCGATATCTCTATTGAATTGAGAAAGATTTCTGATCCAATTAAGAAAGGAGCCTCAGCGTCACATTTTGAAATGGTGATTAGAAATAGTGGAAAAGGTATCCCAGAAAAGGATTTAGAATTTATTTTTAATAGGTTCTATCAGCTAGGACAGGATAAAAATACACGCTCGGGAACAGGAATAGGTCTAGCCTTGACAAAAAGCCTCGTTATATTACACAAAGGGAACATTGAAGTTAAGAGCCGCCCGGAGGAAGGCACTGCGCTTGTGGTTCGCCTACCGCTTGGGAAAGCACATTTTAATGACAATGAAATCTTAGAGGAAACATCTGAATCCCTTTTAGAAGACGCATTGAACCTTGAGCAGCCAAATTTTATAATCAAGGAAGCGATATTAGAAACTGAAGTTCAAGAGGTAGAAATCGTTTATGATGATTCCAAGGCTACCATTTTATTGGTGGAAGACAATATGGAAGTGAGAGCATTCATTAAAGCCATATTTAAGACGGATTACAATATTTTAGAAGCTGAGAACGGCGCCATCGCTTTGGATGTTGCTGCCAACCATGATATAGATCTTATAATTAGTGATATAATGATGCCAATTATGGATGGTGTAGAACTCTGTAAACATATTAAATCCGATGTTGCTACAAGTCATATCCCCGTGATCTTATTAACGGCTAGAACAGCGAAAGAATCGCAGGAGTCTGGTTATAGAACTGGGGCTGATGCCTATTTAACCAAGCCTTTTGATGCGAAATTATTAGAACTTAAGGTTCGAAATATCCTAGATTCTAGAAAACGTCTGGTCGCAAAGTTTAAAAAAGATGTGCTTCTAGAGCCCAAGGAATTGGTTGCGACCTCTGTAGATGAAGTTTTCTTGAAAAATGCCCTGGAAGTTGTAGAGGAAAATTTATCCAATGCCGAATTTACGGTTCACGGATTTGCAGCCGAAATGAATATGAGCCGTTCTGTGCTTTATAGAAAATTAAAGGCCTTAACAGGACAATCAATTGCAGAATTTATTAAGACTATCAAACTGAAAAGAGCAGGACAGCTTATAGTTTCTCAAACAGAAATGAATATTTCTGAAATCGCCTTCGAGCTTGGATTTAATGATTTGAAACATTTTAGAAAATCATTTCAAAAACAATTCAATATTTTGCCTTCTCAATACAGAGCAAGTCTTTCTAATTCGCCGTCCGAGGACTAACACGATTGACGAATTGTACGGCACAGCTTCGAAATTAACAATAATATAGATGTGCTATGAGTCTGAATATCAATACGATTAAATTGTTTGGTCAAATTACACCGCTTCAAAGAACAGTTCCTCCCCTCTGTTTTGTTCATGCTACTCCTAAATTTGAAGCGACAAGAATTAATAAAAAACTTAACTAAATCTAAATTGCCAAGATGAAAAAACAGTTCAAACTATTTTCTACAAAATCTATGGGCGGAGAAATTCATACTATATTGCTACTATTGTGTATAGCATTGAGTAGTTTTTCTGTAACGGCTCAGGTAAAAACCATTAATGGTACAATTACAGACGAAATTGGAATGCCACTTCCCGGTGCCAATATTTTTGAGAAATCAACACAAAACGGAACATCATCAGATTTTGATGGAAACTATGAGATTAAAATATCTCATGGTGCTACTTTGGTTTTTAGCTATCTCGGCTATAAATCTATCGAGGTTGTCATTACCGATCAAACATCAGTCGATATAAAGCTGTTACCTGATCTGAGTAAATTGAATGAGATTGTGGTCGTTGGATATGGTTCCGTGAAAAGAAAAGATGTCACGGGTTCTGTGGCCTCCGTAAAAATGGATCAATTATTAGAAGCACCCGTTGCTAATTTTGATGAAGCATTGGCAGGTCGAGTTACTGGAGTGCAAGTGAGTTCTGCTTCTGGGGAACCTGGTGAAGGTTTTAATATTACCATTAGAGGTGGTAATACCGTAAATGGAGATAATTCACCACTCTATGT
>Ga0105356_10007318_pt1 | contig 10157 bp, 8 predicted proteins | sample GOMGulsemesocosm_3_FD_83502 | JGI IMG/M metagenome (GOLD analysis project Ga0105356, IMG submission 83502) | Methane-oxidizing microbial communities from mesocosms in the Gulf of Mexico - GOM9D Gulf of Mexico | ecosystem: Environmental > Aquatic > Marine > Cold seeps | place: Gulf of Mexico...
ATGTCTGTAGAGTTTCGTCGACAACGGTTTTTTCTTCCAGCAATATGAAGATAGCTTTTAGTTCGTCGCCATCCGGTGAATGCGACAAGCGAATATATCGCGCCCCCTGGCTCGACTTCTCACCCACAAAGACATATGACAAAGCCGCCTCAATAATAGCGTAAGTCCCACTCGCAATTTCGCACACTAAACGCTGGCCAATACTGTTTTTATCGCTACTAATTAGTGTTTGTCTTTTAGTGACCAAATTCCCGTGTTGCAAATAAACGAGCTTAATCACCGACTTACAGCGTTGCTATAGGCTTTATCATTTACGACTTTTGGCGGCTTAAACACGACAAATTCTCTGCAGGCTAATAATCGCCTTGACAGCAAAATCAGAATACAATATTTTTATTGAATGATCGTTTAATTAAACGTGCATTTAACATAAAAGGATCTTCAGCCCGATGCCCAAAGTTGGTATGCCAGCGATACGCAAGCCGCAGTTAATTGATGCCACTATGCAGGCCATCAACGCTGTAGGTCTACAAAAAGCCAGCGTGGTAATGATCAGTGGTTACGCGGGAGTCTCTCCCGCTATCATCAATCATTACTTTGGCGGTAAAGACGGGCTGCTGGAAGAAACCATGCGCAGCATCTTGCGACAGTTGTCCATCGGTGTGCAACAGCGCCTGAGACTCTGTAGCAAAGAAGATGTAGTTGAGCGAATCACTGCGATTGTCGGTGGCAACTTCGACCCGCAGCAGCTGGACGCCAAAGTCGTCAAGACCTGGCTGGCTTTCTGGTCTCAGGCCATGCATCAACCTAAGTTATACCGTTTACAGCGGGTCAATGAAAAACGCTTGATGTCACACTTATTAGTAGAACTGAAGCGAGTGCTGCCGGCACAGCGGGCCAAGTTTGTGGCGCTGTCGATAGCCGCTTTGATCGATGGAATCTGGCTGCGCGGCTCACTGTCACCAAAGGGTATCGACAGTGAATTGGCGCAGCGTATTATCGCCGATTACCTGCAAAAGGAGCTGCCAGATGATATCTGGCAGCGATACTTGCGCAACCAAACAGATACAACTAACAACACACCAAGAGCTAACTGATGAAACCGACACAATTATATATAGATGGCAGCTATTGCGACGCCAGCAGCAGCAACACTTTCGCCAGCTACAACCCAGCCACTGGAGAGTTGTTAGCGCAAATACAAGAGGCGAGTCTCGCCGATGTAGACAGAGCAGTTGACTGCGCGGAGCGCGGTTTTGCTATCTGGTCGGCGATGAGTCCGACAGAGCGCGGCCGGATAATGTTGCGAGCGGTCGCCCTGTTGCGAGAGCGCAACGACGAACTGGCCATGCTCGAGGTATTAGATACCGGTAAACCTATCCAGGAAGCAGACTGTGTCGATATTGAATCTGGCGCGGAAGTGATTGAGTATTACGCCGGTCTTGCCACCAGCATCAGCGGTGAACAACAAGACTTAGGTGGCAACAATTTTTTCTATACCCGCAGGGAACCACTGGGGGTTTGCGCCGGAATCGGTGCCTGGAATTATCCGATTCAAATCGCCATGTGGAAATCAGCACCGGCTCTGGCCGCCGGTAATGCAATGATTTTCAAACCGTCCGAAGAAACGCCATTGAGCGTCCTGAAACTTGCAGAGATCTACACTGAGGCGGGCGTTCCAGACGGTGTATTCAACGTAGTACAAGGGGATGGCAAAGTAGGCCAAGCGCTTTCCCGGCACCCGCGGATCGCCAAAGTGTCATTCACAGGTGAGTGCGGTACCGGTAAGAAAGTAATGGCGGATGCCGCCAGTTCACTTAAAGAAGTGACGATGGAACTTGGCGGAAAATCTGCGTTTATCGCCTTTGAAGACGCCAATTTAGACAATGCGGTATCCGGGGCGCTTCTGGCTAACTTCTACACTCAGGGAGAGGTATGCACCAACGGTACCCGTGTGTTTGTCCACAGCAGCATCTACGATGAGTTTGTGGATAAAATAAAGGCGCGTACGCAAAAAATGATTGTCGGCGATCCGACCGATGCCAATACTCAAGTCGGGGCCCTGATTTCTAAAGCGCATATGCAAAAAGTATTAGGTTATATCGAAGCAGCCAAAGAGGCCGGTGCCAGGTTGGTATGCGGCGGCGAGCAAGTCACCAGTAACGGCTTAGACAAAGGTAACTTTGTACGTCCTACAGTATTTGCCGATTGCACTGATACTATGCCCAACGTCACCGATGAGATTTTTGGCCCGGTGATGTCGATCTTAAAGTTTGAGACCGAGGAGGAAGTATTAGCACGGGCCAATGATACTGAATTTGGTTTAGCGGCGGGTATTTTTACCCGGGACTTCTCCCGTGCTCACCGGGTCATCGCCAAGTTACAAGCCGGCATCTGCTGGATCAATACCTGGGGCAGTTCACCGGCGCAAATGCCGGTGGGCGGTTACAAGCAGTCGGGCATAGGCCGGGAAAATGGCCTGGCTACTCTTAACGCCTACAGCCAAGTTAAAAGTGTCTATATCGAATTGGGGGATGTCGAATGTCCCTATTAAACAGTGCCGAGCAATACGACTACATCATAGTAGGAGCCGGTTCTGCCGGTTGTGTTCTGGCCGACAGACTGACTGCAGATGGCAAGCATAAAGTTTTGCTACTGGAGGCGGGAGGCACCGACAAGAGCATTTTCATCCAGATGCCGACGGCACTTTCCTACCCGATGAACAGTCAGAAGTACGCCTGGCAATTTGAATCACAACCGGAGCCGGGATTAGACAACCGGGTGCTGCATTGCCCCAGGGGCAAAGTGCTGGGCGGATCATCCTCTATTAACGGCATGGTGTACGTGCGAGGACACGCCCGCGACTTTGATCAGTGGCAGCAACAAGGAGCCCACAATTGGAGCTACAAGGACTGTTTGCCCTATTTCAAGAGAGCAGAAACATGGAGCGGCGGCGCCGATCTATATCGCGGTGGCGACGGGCCCGTGGCAACTTGCAACGGTAATGAGATGAGTACCAGCCCCCTGTATCAGGCATTTATCAATGCAGGTGTTGAGGCGGGCTACCCGCAAACCAAAGATTACAACGGCTACCGGCAAGAGGGCTTTGGCCCTATGCACATGACTGTCAATGCCGGGGTGCGGGCCTCCACCAGCAATGCCTATCTACGCCGGGCTATGCGTCGCGCCAATTTAACACTGGTCAGTAAAGTAATCTGTCGAAAAATATTGTTGGATGGGAAAACAGCCCGGGGCATCGAGTACCAAAAAGGCGGAAAGATATTGGCGGCTGTAGCCAACACAGAAGTGATCATCAGTGCCGGTTCCATAGGCTCACCGCAATTATTACAACTGTCCGGCATCGGTCCGAAACAAGTGCTAAAAGATGCTGGAGTAGAGCTTGTGCAGGAGCTGCCCGGAGTGGGAGAGAACTTACAGGACCACTTGGAAGTCTACTATCAGTACAGCTGCAAACAGCCTATTACCTTAAATGGCAAGTTAGATTTAATCAGTAAAGGTCTGATAGGTAGTCGCTGGCTGCTGTTTAAGAGTGGTTTAGGAGCAACCAACCACTTCGAGTCCTGCGGTTTCATCAGGTCTAGAGCTGGAGTTGAATGGCCAGATATCCAGTTTCATTTTCTACCTGCAGCTATGCGTTATGACGGCGGTAAGGCAATTGACGGCCACGGTTATCAGGTACACGTTGGCCCGAACAAACCGACTAGTCGCGGCCGGGTCTGGATCAATTCCAACGACCCAATGGACAAGCCGAATATAATTTTTAACTACCTCAGCACTGAGCAGGATCGAAAAGACTGGCGCGCCTGTATTCGCCTGACCCGGGAAATTCTTAGCCAACCGGCCCTGGATGAATTTCGCGGTGAGCTGATTCAGCCCGCTGCCAGCATTCAAAGCGATCAGCAGATCGACACTTGGGTGAAGGAAAACGTCGAGAGCGCCTACCACCCCTCTTGTAGCTGTAAAATCGGTGCCGATGATGATCCCATGGCCGTGCTAAACAGCCAGTGCCAAGTACGCGGTATTAACCAGTTACGAGTTGTCGACTCATCGGTATTCCCGACAATAACTAACGGTAATTTAAACGCTCCGACCATAATGGTCGCTGAAAAAGCCGCGGACATGATCTTAGGTATCGGCGCGCTTTGCGCAGATGAGGCGCCAGTGTGGATAGATAGCAACTGGCGAGAGCAACAACGTTTATCAACAGCAAAAAGAAGCGCCGCTGAAATACAATCAATTTGAAAAACGGCCGGTAATTAATTGTGATTAGCGGCCTGATTAAAGTAAGCAGAGAAAACCAAAATCTTGCAAGTATTTGTAAGCCTAATAAAAAAGGAAATACTCATGACTACGCAGCATAAAAAATCCAACCGCAAAAAACTTATCGGAGCAACAGCTCTGACATTGAGCTTGTTTAGTGCTGGCGCATTTGCCGGTCAATGTGACAAAGTACGCTTCTCCGATGTCGGCTGGACAGACATCACCGCTACTACTGCAGTTGCATCTGAAATCGTCAGCGCGCTGGGTTACCAAACTTCCACGCAGCTGTTATCTGTACCTGTTACTTATACTTCGCTGGCAAACAATGACATCGATATATTCCTCGGTAACTGGATGCCAACCATGGAAGCCGATATTGCCAAGTACCGTGAAGCCGGCACTGTAGAGACAGTACGTGCCAACCTTGTAGGGGCTAAATACACTTTGGCTGTACCTAAATACGTATTTGATGGTGGGGTAAAAAGTTTTGCCGATCTGGCTAAGTATAAAGACAACTTCAAAGGCAAGATCTATGGTATCGAGCCCGGTAATGATGGCAACCGCTTAATCCAGGACATGATCGACAAAAACGCCTTTGATCTTAAAGGCTTCAAATTGGTTGAATCCAGTGAAGCGGGAATGATTTCTCAAGTTAGCCGCGCCGCTAAACGCGAGCAGTGGGTAGCCTTTCTGGGCTGGGCTCCACACCCTATGAACGCCAATATCGACATGGAATACCTGTCAGGTGGCGACGATTACTTCGGTCCTAATTATGGCGGAGCCAGCGTTTTCACTAACGTGCGCAAAGGCTACGTACAGGACTGTCCTAACGTCGGTCAACTGGTACAGAACCTGAGCTTTAGCTTAGAGATGGAAAATGAAATCATGGGTGCTATTTTAGATGACGGCAAGAAACCTGCTGTAGCCGCTAAAACTTGGCTGCAAAGCAACCAAGGTGTATTAGACAGCTGGTTGAAAGGCGTGACCACTAAAGACGGTGGCGATGCGCTCAAAGCGGTGAAAGCCAGCTTAGAAATGTAATAGCCATACTCTGGCGGCGCAGTTATTGCGTCGCCAGCTTCCTCTGTGGCCACAGGCTATCACCACCTTTCCTACCAATCGTTAATATAATAATATTAGGCACTTGCATGAACTGGATCACTGACAATAAAATTCCTCTTGGCAGCTGGATGGAGGCCTTCGTCGATTGGCTTACCACCAACGCCGATTTCATTTTTGACGCTATCTCAGTCTCCCTGGAATGGCTGATTTTGAGCATAGTAGATATTTTTATCTGGATGCCGCCTTTTGTGCCTATGTTAATGACCGCCGCTGTTGCCTGGTTTTTACATCGCAGTATCCCTCTAGTGATCTTTGTAGTGCTAGCGCTTTTATTGATTCTCAACTTAGGTTACTGGCAGGAAATGTTAGAGACCTTTGTATTAGTGTTGACTGCTACTAGCATCTCGATTTTGTTTGGCGTGCCTATTGGTATTATGGCCGCGCACAAGCCCTGGCTTTACACTATCATGCGGCCGATTCTGGATTTAATGCAGACCATCCCCACTTTCGTCTATTTAATTCCCACCTTAGTACTGTTTGGTTTGGGAGTGGTTCCCGGGTTAATCTCGACGATTATCTTTGCCATAGCCGCCCCTATTCGCCTCACTTACTTGGGCATCAGCCGAGTACCCGGCGATTTGTTAGAAGCTGGCCGCGCCTTCGGTGCCACCCCCTTTAAATTACTCTACAAAGTAGAGCTACCTGCAGCTATGCCGAGCATTATGGCGGGGATTACCCAGTGCATCATGTTGTCGCTGTCGATGGTGGTTATCGCCGCCCTGGTAGGCGCCGATGGTCTCGGAAAGCCAGTCATCAGAGCACTGAACACTGTTAACATCTCTCAGGGCTTTGAGGCTGGGCTGGCAATCGTATTAGTCGCTATTATCCTCGATCGTATCTGCAAAGCGCCGGGCGCGAAGGAAGAGGGATAATCATGAGCACTATTAGTATCTGTAAAACAGCTAAACTCCATATCCTAAATCAAGAGGCCTTATTATGTCCGCTATAAGCATTCGCAATGTCGATGTAATATTTGGCAGCAATACCGAAAAAAGTTTAGCACTGTTAGATGAGGGCAAAACCCGTCAGCAAATCATCGCTATTACCGGTGATACTGTCGGTGTACAAAACGCCAGCATAGAGATAGCCGAGGGAGAAATTTGTGTATTAATGGGACTTTCCGGTTCCGGAAAATCCAGTTTATTGCGCGCTATCAATGGTTTAAACACCACCAGCCGCGGTAGTTTACTGGTGCAAGATGGCGAGCAGATGGTAGACGTCGCCAGTTGTGACAGCAAAAAACTACTGCACATGCGCAGTAATCGCATTTCTATGGTGTTTCAGAACTTTGCCCTGATGCCCTGGCTTAGCGTCTTAGACAACGTCGCTTTTGGCCTGGAAATGCAGGGGATGCCCAAAGCAGAACGCCAGCAAAAAGCGCGACAGCAGTTAGAAATGGTGGGCCTTGATCAGTGGGCTGAAAAACTTCCCAGCCAGCTATCAGGTGGCATGCAACAGAGGGTCGGCCTGGCCAGAGCATTCGCTATGGACACCGATATTCTGCTGATGGATGAACCTTTCTCGGCCCTGGATCCACTGATCCGTACCCAGTTGCAAGACGAGTTGATAGAGCTGCAACAGAACATGAAAAAGACCATCGTATTTGTCAGCCACGATTTAGACGAAGCGCTGAAGATAGGCAGTAAAATCGGCATTATGGAATCGGCTCAAATTATTCAGTACGATACTCCGGAAAACATAGTACTGAACCCGGCCAATGCCTACGTGCAAGACTTTGTCGCCCATACCAACCCGCTAAACGTGCTCAAAGGCAGTTCACTCATGGACCCATTGACAACTGATAGCAGCGCAACCTTCGGCCAGTGTATCGACCGGCAACAACAAGTTAAGCTTTTTGTTAATAGCCAACAGCAATTGCACAAAGTGACGATTGCCGAGCAGCCTTGCCAAGTGCAACACTGCCCACTGGAGATGCCAATCGAACAGCTGGCAACTGACAAAGTTACTGTAGTTCCTGCGGATATTGGCATGCGTAGGGCCATTGAAATTAAATACCACACCGGTTTACCTTTAATTTTGCAGCAACAAGAGCAAGTATTAGGAACCCTGAACGACCAGAGTTTCTATCATGCACTGCTGGGCAAACACTTTAATGCGGAGTTTGTTGATCAACAGCTACAACACAGTGCTTAAACTTTTATAAATTTATGTTTATGATGTGTGTTTCAACGCTGAGCAACAGTGGAAATAGTAGTGAAAGGATTTATTATTAGATGATTACAGCACAGCAGATAACTCAGTATCAGGACGAAGGCGTCGTCGTACTGCGCGGCGTCTTTGGCGACTGGATAAAAAGCTTAAACCAGGGCGCCGATGAAAACGTTGCCAATCCAAGCTCACGGGCAATTACTCATCAAAGTGCAGATAAAAAAGGCCGCTTCTTTGAAGATTTTTGCAATTGGCAACGTATTCCCCAATATAAAGAGTTTGTCGAACACTCGCCCATGGCAGAGATCGCCGCTGCCTTAATGGGCTCACAGCAAGTACAGTTTTTCCACGACCACTACTTAGACAAAGCCGCGGTCAGCGGTGTTGCTACCCCCTGGCATCAGGATATGCCCTATTATTTTGTCCAGGGACAACAACATGTCAGCTTCTGGATTCCGCTGGACTCCAGATCGGCGCATGTCTCTTTAAAATGTGTTGCCGGATCTCACAAGTGGCCAAAGTTAGTCAGGCCAACTAAATGGTCTGGTAATACCGATTTTTATACCGACAGCAGCCAATTTATGGATCTTCCTGACATTGATAATGGCGATTTTCTGATTCGCAGTGAAGCGGTGGAACCCGGTGACGTAGTGGCCTTTAATTTTAAGACTGTGCACGGTGCCAATGCGAACACTGTCAACACTAGCAGTCGCACTCTATCCTTTCGATTGGTAGGCGACGATGCTCGCTATATTCAACGACCGGGAAATACCTCCCCCAACTATCCTAACATTAACCAGAGCAGTGGTGAGCGATTGCGCGAAGACTGGTTTCCGATGATTTACGGCTAATAACCCTGCCAGCTCTTGCCAGGGAATATATCATCTGGCAAAAGCAGGTTCCAGTCACCTAGATAGCACTGCTGTTACCTGCCATCTCGACTAGCTATTCAGATGATTTTTGCACTTAACGCTTTCAGTACTGCGCGGGTTCTGTCCCGGGTTTTAAGCTTTGCCAGTAGGCTGGACACATGGTTTTTCACCGTACCCGGTGCCAGAAAGATTGTATTGGCGATCTCTTTATTACTAAAACCTCCGGCAATCAGCTTTAAGATCTCTTTTTCTCTATCTGTCAGCGGTTCAATGCCGGGGTCGCTAAAAGTCGACAGTTGCTGCTTATTCAGCTGATTCAAAAGTACTGGCTCGGCCAAGGTCTGACCTTCGGCAACAGCGAAGATCGCCTGATGCAATTTATCAGTATCTATGTCCTTAAGTAAAAAACCATTGGCACCTGCCTGCATCGCCTGTACAAAAAGTTCCGGGTCATCAAAAGTCGTTAGGATAATGACTTTGCAGTCGCTGTTGCCTCGGCGAAGCTGTTGTAATGTCTCGATACCGCTCTGTCTCGGCATGCGAATATCCATCAACAAGACATCCACCGCAGCAGCTGCCAATTTATCGACCACCTCTAAACCTGAATCCAGCTGCCAGAGCAATTCAATCTGTGGGTGAAGTGACAGTAAATTGGCGATTCCCTGACGTACTAGCGCCTGATCATCGACTATGGCAACTTTAAGCATCCTCAGATTGCTCCGCTTGTATTAGTGGCATCTCTATTACTATTTCAAAGACATCGCTATTCAGGTAGTTGAACTCTACACTGCCACTGTATTCTTCGACCCGCTGCTCTATTGACGCCAACCCAACCCCGATTTTCAGATCATTGATATTGCCGCATGGGTTGGCGATACGCATATACAACTGATTGTCCTGTTGACTTAAACTGATACTGACAGACTTTTCACTGCCGTGACGAATGGCATTAGTAATCGCCTCTTGGCAAATTCTTAAAATAGCTTCGCCCTGGCCGTGTGAGCTAACCTTTAACCCATTTGGATAATTAAGTTGCAGATCAATTCCTGGAAGTTTTTCGACAAATTGCTGTAACACTGTCGATAAATCTAACTCTGCATCCAGGCGAATATCCTTCACTACCCGGCGAATATCTGCCAGTAATTGGCTGGCAATGTCTTTACACTGCAAAAGAACTTGTCGCTGTTCTACGCTGCTAGTCTGCACTGCAAACTCTAAGTTCAGATGCAGTGCGGTCAGTTGATGACCGCAAATATCGTGTAAGTCCCGGCTTATATTGAGCCGTTCACTCTTGCGCACACTGTCCGACAATAGTGCCCGGGTGGACTGCAACTGCACATTCAATAATTGTAATTTTTCTCGGGAGTGCTGCTCTTTAATGGCGATCCTAATGGCTGAAAATGCAAACAGCTGAAATGACAATTGTAAACTCAGCTGCAGTGCAAAAGTGTACAAGTCCTGTTGCCAGAACAGTAAAAATATCCCGGCCCAAATGCCATTAACCACCGCTAACAACAACAGTGATTGTTTTTGGTTGTAGATAATCGGCACTTGTGCAGCCACTATCACCAGCAAGATAAAAATCACATTTAAATGACTGAGGTAAAATAACAGCAAGACACTGACTAATTGTAAATATAGGCAAAGCTGTTGCAGTTGTGGCCATTTTCTCTGCGCTGGTAAATAATGGAACAATAGATAACAACACAGATA
>Ga0105356_10007319_pt1 | contig 10156 bp, 8 predicted proteins | sample GOMGulsemesocosm_3_FD_83502 | JGI IMG/M metagenome (GOLD analysis project Ga0105356, IMG submission 83502) | Methane-oxidizing microbial communities from mesocosms in the Gulf of Mexico - GOM9D Gulf of Mexico | ecosystem: Environmental > Aquatic > Marine > Cold seeps | place: Gulf of Mexico...
AAGCTGGCTGAAAGAACATAAAGTTTGGCCGACCGTAAACCGCATTGATAATGTTTATGGGGATAGAAATTTGATTTGTTCTTGTCCGGGGCTTGAGGCTTATTTGTAGAGGTAATGTCATTTTGATAACGACAATTCAAGTTGGACACCGGTCAATTCAAGTTGGAAACTGACAAATCTAGTTGGAAACTCATAGAGCGGGCTTTAAGACCCGCTTTTTCTTCTTGCTCACAGAAACTCAGTGTCTGATTATTTTCCGAAGCTGGCCTTTAACCTCCACCGGCAACAACGGACAATTAGTCTAAAATTCATACAAAACCTCCGGGCTCAACAGCCCCAATCAACTTATATCTGAAGATGCCTCGTAAGTTATTGATTTTTATGGGGTGAAATATATATGATAAGGGGACCACGGATTAGTTTGGCCAAGGAAAACTAGGCGCTTCAAGTACATTGCAATGCTTTCATTTCTTTCCTTAGCACATTGAATTATAAATAAAATTCAGTTCAATCGAGTAGCACCAAGCAGCACTACACCGTCAAGTGTTATAAGTCGTGGTCCTTTTGAACTAAAGTTATGCCCTTGTTGAGATCAAAGCATGGAATTGATTAATCAAATTATAGAAATCCTAAGTAGTGAGAACCCTAGTCTAGAAAATGCTCTTATTAAAACGAAGGTTTTGCTACATAAACTTGGAGAAAAGGATTCCATTGAGTGGATAAATCGTGAAATCAATGGTTACGCTGAATGTGATGAGGTGCCAGAGTATCGAGTTATCCGATCTCAGCCCCGCATAACGGCAACTGACGGGTATACACATAGATGGAATGATATCCCTGCTGTAACAAATCATCTCACTGAAAAACAGATTAGACACCTTACCCGAAATGAAATGAGAGATTCTATATCTGGTATAGAGCACCTTGCTCAGGGGGAAGGAGATAAACTAACCAGCCCAATCCCGCCAGAGTTTTGGCCAAGGCTTGGCGAAGGGCTTTCAGATGGGATTCAAGTTGAATACGCACATTGCCAAATCGCAAAATCACAAATACTCCAAATCAATACAATCATCCGATCCAGACTCCTAGATTTCGTGCTAGAGCTCGACGCTAAAGTTCCGGTCGATACTACACCCGAAGACATGAAAACTCTCTCCGAGAAAATAGGTACTGGCAACTTATTGAATAACGCCATGTTCGGCAACAACACGACAATAATACTAGGCGATCACAATACCCAAACTGTAAATAACTCAATCATTCAAAACGATATTGATAGTTTGGTAAGGCACCTGAAAGAAAACGGAATAACCAGTGACGACGCCAATGAATTGGTTGAGTGTATTAACGCTGATGAAGAGCAAGTTGATATTGCAGGCAAAAAGCCTGGCCCAAGAGTTTCATCGTGGATTAAAACTATGCTCGGCAAAGCCGTCGATGCAACATGGAAAATAAAAATTGGGGCTGCTGGAAGCTTGCTGGCATCAGCCATCGGAAAATACTATGGATTTTAGGCGCAGCAAGGCGCTCAATACCAAGGAGAGATAATGGCATATCCAATTGAAAGGAAATTAGTAATAGCAGTTTCTTCTAGTGCGCTATTTGACTTATCTGAATCCCATGCTGTTTTTGATGAGCTAGGGCATAAGGCGTATAAAAAATTTCAGGAAGAAAATATCAATAAGGTACTTGAAAAAGGAGTGGCCTTCCCGTTCATCAAGAGGTTTCTTCAGATAAATCAACGATTCAAAGAAAAAGTTCCTGTTGAGGTCGTATTGCTATCAAGGAATTCCGCAGCAACAGGTAAGAGAGTATTCCGCTCGATAAAACATTACGACCTTGATATATCCAGAGCAGCATTCATGGAAGGGAGCTCTCCATACGAATATGTTCCAGCATTTAATGCATCTCTATTCCTATCCGCAAACGAAGAAGATGTTCAAAATGCGATTGATGCAGGTTTTCCTGCTGGCGTAGTACTGCCCAGTAAAGTGGTAAATGATGACGGTGATGATGAACTAAGAATCGCCTTCGATTTTGATGGGGTAATCGCAGACGATGAAGCCGAAGCTGTATTTAAAGGAGGAGATTTACCAGGTTTTCACGAATATGAAGTGAAAAAATCTGAAATACCTCATCAGCCTGGGCCACTAGCTGATCTATTTAAAAAACTATCCTTTTTACAAAAGCTCGAGGATAGAGAGGTTGAAAGAGACAGAACTTATAAACGCATTATCAGGACTGCAATTATAACCGCAAGAAATGCCCCCGCACATGAACGGGTTATTACTACTCTCGAAGATTGGGGCGTAAGTGCAAATGAAATGTTCTTTCTTGGAGGCATGGTAAAAGAGCGAATATTATCGAGGCTAAAGCCTCATATGTTCTTTGACGATCAACGGAGTCATTTGGAGTCTGACGCGGGTGACATTCCAATGGTACATATCCCATTTGGCATAGCCAATAGCGGAGACACTTGACCTACAACAATGGCCCTCCGATCAAATAACACCCAAATTACCCAAATTACCCAAATTACCCAAGGAAAGTATAGCCGTGCGGCTTAGTAAAGAAATGAATTGCGTAACTTATTGATTTTTACGGTAAGCCGTTTATGATCAAGAAACTAAGGATGGTGGCATGGCACTTCAACTCATATCTACTGAGTTCGGGAGTTAGAACTGCGGCAAATCAGCTCCCCCCTAGATATACAAAATACAACAATTACATGAATTCGCATTCAGTCGCTCAAGCTCCACCTGAAAGCCATATGGCTACCGAGTATTATGGTGTTTCTAATGACTTAGCTGAAAACAGCCATTTATCATTGAGCACCTAATTTAGGCCACATGCAGTGGCTAAAAAAATGTAACAATTGAAAGACCGCCTCCATCTACAGGCATTACTCTACCCTGGACAAACCTGGACTCTTTGGGTAATATTAATTAACATACTAAATTAAAAGCAGATCGCTTAATCTATTAGTTATTGTGGGAAAACAATTGAATCATATTGAATTATTTGCAGGTTGTGGCGGGCTTTCATTAGGGCTTGAGCTTGCCGGTTTTGAATTACTACTGGCCAATGAACTTTCTCCGATGGCTGGAGAAACTTTTGCGTTTAATTTTTTAAAGGAAAACTTAGAGGCGCTGGCTGAAAAGGGAGAGTCTCAGTCAAATGTATTCTGGTTAAGTAGCAAATACCCCGACTTAGAAAGACGATTAAGAGAGAATCCTTTTGAATACCCCGAACTAGGAAAGGGTGAGTCCGATATACCAAATAATCCTAATGAGCTTAAGGGCAAGCTGATCGTTGGAAATATCATTCATCTTAACCAACTACTAAATCGCAACCCTAAACTTAAGGAAGCACTTGGAAAGGGTTTTAACAACAAAGAGGTTGATCTAGTTTCGGGAGGGCCACCCTGCCAAAGCTTTAGCTTAGCTGGGCTTAGAAGAAAAGATTGCGATAAAAACATACTACCTTGGGAATTCGCTAACTTTGTGGATCATATACAACCCAAGTTCGTCGTTCTTGAAAATGTGACCGGTATCCTTAGAGCCTTCAATGAAGGAGGCGTTAGTTATCACGCGTGGTTTGAGATAGCAAAAGCCTTCGCAAAAAAAGGGTACATTCCACTCTGTTTGCATATTAATGCCCGGCTTGCAGGAGTCCCTCAAAATAGGCCGAGATTCGTAATGTTGGGTATACGAAAGGATATACACAAGAAAGCATCTAAAAAATTTAATCATGCAGAGACAGAATTGTTCAAACCATGCGAAGTTTTATTTAATGAAATTCAAGAGGGGAAGACTGTCAACTTTGCGGGCTATCCCTGCTATGATGTCAAAAAAAATAAAGACATAGATCTGTTTGAGAACTCATTTTTAAGCCCCCTCGTTAATAGTAGGGAGGTTTCCGTGAGGCAAGCTATCGGCGATATACGCCTTAACAGTCGCTCATCTAAATCAAAGTATGTACGAGACTTGACCTCTTCCTTTAGAGGCATTCTAGGAAAACCAACCGCCCTGGAAAATCATGTTCCTAGAACGCACAACCCGTTAGTTAAGCGTCGATTCCGGATCTATCAAGTTGTTCAAAAGTGCGGCAAAGAGGTTGGCAAAGAGGTTTTTGCAATTCTAAAGGAAAAGGAAAATTCCTTGAGCGAGCAATCATGGCAGAAGCTAAAGGATTTTGAGTACTTCGCCGAAGGAGCTGATTACGCTGAATCTAATGAAGACGGGTTCATCAGCTTTGGGGAAAAAGCAGAATTCATCAAGTATCTAGCTGGACATCCCACGAAAAAACAAACTCAAAAATCACTAGACCCTGACCTCCCCGCTCCTGCCGCGCTTTCAATTCCAGATGATGCCTGCCACTATGATCATCAAGAACTGAGAACTTTAACAGTCCGTGAAATGGCAAGAATCCAGTCTTTTCCAGACAATTTTGAATTTCGCTCTAAGGTAACTACAGGCGGAAAAATGCGAAGATTTGAAGTGCCTCAGTACACTCAAGTTGGGAACGCTGTACCGCCGCTGTTAGGGGTAGCGATTGGGACTACTATAAAAAACTTGTTAAACAAACTTTAGTAATTTGGGCCGGCTAGCCTACTAAGAATAACATTTTGACCTAGGTCGGTTGTCATAAGCTACTTCAATACAGCGATAAAATAACGAAGAATTCAAGAGACTAAAAAAACACACTGCCCAACTTCATGAACATTGGTTACAATGTTGTATTCTCTAGCGAAATTCATTGATATAGATGAGCGGTTTGGGTTTATTATCGCTGAGCTTGCAGCACCGCGTAGCTTGATAAAAACATAAAACAATATGATAAGGATAGTCATGTCTGATTCCATTGATCTAACTCCCAGTCCCCGGGTTTTAAGAATGCTTGGTGAGATCGATTTTAAAGCCTGGCAGTGCTTGTGCGAAATAATTGATAATTCCATAGATTCGTTCTCCTCTTCAGATGCATTATTTGAAGCAGGAGGGAAGCCCAGCATCAAGGTTAAGTTACCAGGGCATACAAAGCATAAAGTTAAACCGGCTGATGTCTTGGTTATTGAAGACAATGGCGCAGGAATGACATTCCATGCATTAAGCAAAAGCTTAAAAGCAGGCTTTTCTGGAAACAATCCTATTGACAAAATGGGATTGTTTGGCATGGGCTTTAATATCGCTACAGCGAGGCTTGGCCATAGAACTGAAGTTATAACTTCAACTAAGGATAGTGATGAGCTTTTAAAGGTTGTTATAGACTTTCAAGCCCTTGAAGAAAAAAAGCATTTTTTTGCACCCGTTGAAAGAGTTCCAAAAAAGGCGGACGAGAAGAATTTTCATGGGACAATAATAAAAATCACCAAGTTAAGAGTTGATCATGTAAAACCCTTATATCAGCAGAAAAAAATCAGAGAAAAACTTGGAAAGATATATGGCCGCATACTCCGTGAAAAAGAAATTAAGTTAGTTTATCACTCATCAAAATGTAGGCCATTTAAACATTGTACATGGTCAGAGCAAAGAAACGGATTATCGAGAAATAATCCTGTATCGGCCATCAAGTATATTAATCAGCTTGTAGATAATAAACTATATTGTTCAACTTGCTGGGTGTGGCTAAATGACCGTGAATCGGAATGCCCCTCCTGCAATGACTCTGAATCACTAAGCAGAAGAAAAAGAAGTGTTAAAGGCTGGATTGGGATACAAAGATATTTTGATGCGAATCACTATGGCATCGATTTAATACGCAATGGACGGGTAATCAAGGAACTAGATAAATCACTTTTCTACTGGGAAAACCGTGAACAAGATATGGAGCTGGAATACCCTATTGATGGACACCAGAGGCTTGGGCGAATAGTGGGCGAGCTTGAAATCGACTTTGTAAAGGTCACACACCAAAAGGATGCTTTTGAGACTAACTCGCAAGATTGGCGCGATGTGATATTAGCCATAAGGGGTGATGGGCCGATAAGACCTCAGATTGCGAAAAGTCAAGGCTACGTAGAGAATACAAGCCCATTAGCCCAGTTATTTTCCGCTTTTAGAACCGCTAAAGCAGGCGTTAAAAATTTAGTACCACAAAGGAAAAATGGACAGGCGATGATTACTGACTCTGTGATCGATGAGCTGGTTAAGCGATTTAATGATGGGGAAACAGATTATCAAAATGACGAAAAGTGGTGGGAACTTCTCAATGAGACAGCTCCATCACTTACTACCCCTGATGGGAAGGATGACCCAACAGGTGGTAACCCATTTGATGTAGCGCCGTCAGATGGAGAGAAGACTGGAGAAGACTCATCCCCAGCAGATGATAGCCTCGATAGCGAACTGAACGCCGAGCCCGATACAGACCTTTCTAGAAATTATTCGTTAGACTTGTTTAAAAATATTTCGATAAGAGTCATCGCCGAGAGAGTGATGGAAGGCAACCACAAAAATGGTTTCGAAGTGGTGCTCAAGGGGGTTGAACTACAGTTTCGATATTGGGAAAAATCTCCTGTATTTTGTTCAACGCTATTAAGGCCAGCCGATTGCCTAATAAACGAATTGGCTTATCACATGCACTCAATAGCACAAAATGAGGTTTCTCGAATCCCTATTACCGCTGTTGAGCTGGCACTGAGAGAAAAGTACTTTCCTGAATTACACCCTACGATCGATGAATTATACCGACAGGTCAGCGTGTTTTCAGATGAACTAATGGATCATTTAAGATTAAATTTCAACACGCTGAAAATTGACACATCGATCATTAAATCTAGAGATTTGACTGATATCAAACGCCGAATGGCGCAGAACGAATACCTCGATGACCGGCAAGCAGATGAAGCAATTGGGAGAGGTGAATTTATGTCTTATGCACCCTTTCATGTCCTGAAGGATATTGTAATTGAATACCCAGAACTCGTATTTGATGGCACATTTTTTAATCAAATATGGTCGGTCGACAGCCAAACCAGCCCAATAATGAGCCAACTGAAAAGTGAAATGCATTCACTAATGGAGGATGTTAACTGGTTTATTAAAAAGCCATCTACATCAGGGAATGATTTATGGCGCGGCAGAGTTAAACGCTTGGTCGGTAGCCTTGAAATATTGATTAATTGGCGAGTGTAATGAGTCAATTTCTAAACTTAAGGCGAATGCAGGAAGGTCCCTGGCAGGCATTTGAACGAATTATTGCTCGATACTTAGAACACGGCGGTTTCTTGGATGTAACTGTCGTGGGGGGATCAGGTGATCTCGGTGCGGATATTGTAGGTACTTATAACGGTAAGCGGTGGTTGATCCAAGCCAAATACAGGTCTACTTCTTCGGTCGGGCCTGAAGCTGTTGACGAGGCTTTTAATGCTCGATGGGCATATGATGCTGATGTTGTAGTCACTGCTGCAAACGGGAAGTTCAGTGAGCCTGCAAAAAAGCGCTGGAAAGAATATAGGAAACAAGGCTTTGAAACTTACTTGTGGGATCAAAGTTTCTTTCTTGATCAAATAGACAAGTTGCAGGTTGACTCGAAATCTAAGCGACCATTGAGAAAATATCAACGTGAGGCTGTTGATAAAATTCATGAAGCTTTAAATGGTGGAGAAAATAAAGGACTGGTTACCTTAGCGACAGGGCTTGGAAAAACGGTTGTTGCATCAACATTTATTTCTGAATTTCTAGAAGAATTTCCAACAGCGAAGATACTTGTACTTGCCCATGTTTCAGACTTGGTTAGACAGCTAGATAGATCATCCTGGTCTTCTTTTTCCAAATATATTGATACTCATGTTTGGACAGATGGTGAAAGCCCTGCATATGTGGAGGGAGTGACTTTTGCTACATGGCAAAGTACGTTTTCCGCTATAAACAGCGGAGAGCCCCTTGCAGGAGAATTTGATCTTGTGGTAGTTGATGAGTGCCATCATGCTCCATCTGAAAGTTACAGTAAACTTTTAATAGATTTGTCTCCTCGATTTTTGCTAGGTGTTACAGCTACACCCTGGAGGAGTGACAGAGAATCGCTGAGGCCGCTTTTTGGCGATCCAGTTTTCTCTATGGATGTCGTAAAGGGTATGCAGGCAGGGTGGCTCGCGAAAGTAGACTACCAAATGATGCTTGATGGTATCGACTGGGAAGAAATTCGAAAGCTTAGCATGCAAGGGCTGACTGTTAAGGATTTAAATAAAGCACTCTATGTCCCAGAGCGTGACCTAGGGATGATAGAGACAGTATCTGAAGTCATAGAAAATACGCCGAATGCAAGAACATTGGTTTTTTGTCGATCTATAGCTCACGCGGAAAGGTTGAAAATATTTTTCCGCCAGTATGATATTGCAGCTGGCTTAATCCATTCTGGGCCCAGCCTCCACCGCTCTGAAAGATTTCGAGCACTTAGTGACTTCCGAATGGGAACTTTAAGAGTTTTAATATCTATTGAAATGCTCAATGAAGGAATTGATGTACCAGAGGTGAATGTAGTAATTTTTGCGCGAGTCACTCATTCGAGGCGTATATTTTTGCAGCAGCTTGGTAGAGGTTTAAGGCTGAGTAACAATAAAACTCACGTTACTGTTTTGGATTTTGTCGCAGATGTTAGGCGTATTGCCGCAGGAGTTGAGCTAAATAACAATGCTAGCCAGTATAAGAATAAGGAAGAAGTAAGCTACCCTGATGGTGAGATAGTAAAATTCACCAAGTATTCGCAGGACTTTTTCCACGAGTATTTGGCGGATATGGCAGATATTAGTGATCTCGATGAAGACGCTCATTTAGACTTTCCTTAAAGGTATTTCATGGATAACGAAGAAAAGAAGATTCTTGAAGTATTAACTGCACTTTCTAGAAAAGGGCCTATTGAGGCTGTGGGCAAAGGAAGCAATGCTGTAGGTAAAACACTTCAACATGCTCTAGGGATAAAACACTCAACAACTTCACGAAATTCACTCTATGGTTACACTATTACCGCGACCACCTCTAGGACTTCCTCTAGCGGCAGAACCAACCTGTTTGCATGCGTCCCTCACTGGGAAGAGTCAAACTTTAAATCAAGCAAAGATCTAGTCGAATCTTTTGGCAGGGTAGACCTGTCAAAAGGTTATGCAAAGTCACTTTTCTGTACGATAAACTCCTTTGGCCCAAATGGCTTTGGACTTATGTTGAAGGCTGATAGGGAGTTTAAGTCTTTGGAAGAGAGCTATGTTAAGGATGACATTCAACAACCAGTTGTTAGTTGGGACGTTAAAAAACTTAAGCGGAAGCTAATTGATCTCGGAAACATGGTAATAGTCAGCGCTTTACCAGTTGATCTCTCTGGAGGGAAAGCGTTCCACTATAGGTATGTAGATATTCTATCTGATCCGGATATTGAGGTATTCTTGGAGTTGATTCAGGATGGAGTGATCACGGTCGATCACTGTATATCAAAAAAAGTGGGATCAAATGTGGCTAGAGAGCAAGGCCCGTTATTCAAGATACGAGCTGATTCACGGGACTCTTTGTATAGACAAGTTCAGCGCGTTGATTTAATGGATGTGTAAGCACCCGCAGCCTGGCTTAAAGATACGGCAGCTAATATAGTAAATATTGTCAAGATAGATGCTAAATAAATGGCTGTGCCCTAGCAATAGAGATAGATGAAACAGTGTGCTTTTCAATGCGGACCGGCACTACCGCACTATAATTCAACGTCAATTTGGCCTTGATTTGGTTAAGGAACGATAAATTTTGAAGCCAGCCACAGAGAACTCTTGACGAGAAATACACCTAATACACCTCCGATCAGAAAATCGACCGATCTTCCAAAATCGGTGAATTTCGTTCGAATTTCAATTTTTCTATTTTTTTTAAATTATTTTTTAGACAGATTTCTGTCAATATTAGCACCTGTAAATATTCCCTCCTAAACAACTGAATTTAATCAGAAAATTTCAAAACATATTTATTATAAGAAAAAATAAATAAAAAAATTCAAATCTGTAACCCACTAATTTTAAAGAACTTTCTCACCAAACAAAAAATATGACACTTAAATATTTTCCGTTAAACTATTGATATAAAACGATTTTATTAGCATTTACATATTCGACATCCATTAATTCGTGAACTATAACTCCTCCTGCATTTTACAAAAAGGAGAAAGCAATGCGAATTAAAAA
>Ga0105356_10007320_pt1 | contig 10155 bp, 8 predicted proteins | sample GOMGulsemesocosm_3_FD_83502 | JGI IMG/M metagenome (GOLD analysis project Ga0105356, IMG submission 83502) | Methane-oxidizing microbial communities from mesocosms in the Gulf of Mexico - GOM9D Gulf of Mexico | ecosystem: Environmental > Aquatic > Marine > Cold seeps | place: Gulf of Mexico...
AAATTATCTACAACAACAACATCTTCGCCTTGTTGTAATAACTCTAAAACAGTGTGAGAACCTATATATCCCGCACCGCCTGTAACTAAAATCGACATTTACTTTCCTTATAAAAAAGCCCTTAAATAGCTTTAAGAATCAGAACCAAATAAATCACGTGTATATACTTTTACAGCCACATCATCTAAATCAACTGACATACGGTTTGAGACAATTACATCAGATACTTTTTTAAATTCATTTAAATCAGTCATCACTTTCGAATGAAAAAATTCAGCTTCTTTTAGCTCAGGTTCAAAAACTACAACTTCAATGCCTTTTGCTTTAATACGCTTCATAATACCCTGAATCGCTGAAGCTCTAAAATTATCAGATCCTGATTTCATAATTAAACGATATATACCAACAACTTTTGGATCTCGCTTTAAAATTGATTCCGCAATATGATCTTTACGCGTCGTATTAGCGTCAACTATTGCACCAATTAAAGAATTAGGTACATCTTTATAATTAGCACGTAATTGTTTAGTATCTTTAGGTAAACAATATCCACCATAACCAAATGAAGGGTTATTATAGTGAATACCAATACGCGGGTCTAAACCAACGCCATCAATAATATGTTGTGTATCTAACCCATGAGATTCAGCATAACTATCAAGTTCATTAAAATAAGCAACTCTCATAGCTAAATAGGTATTAGAAAATAACTTAACCGCTTCGGCTTCTGTAGAATCAGTTAATAAAACAGGGATATCAAGCTTAATAGCGCCTTCAACAAGTAAATTAGCAAATGTACGAGCACGCTCAGACTCTTCACCCACAATAATACGTGATGGATGTAAGTTATCGTAAAGTGCTTTACCTTCTCTTAAAAACTCTGGTGAAAATAATATATTTTCACAGTCAAATTTTTCTTTGATCGTTTTAGTAAATCCAACTGGTACGGTCGATTTTATAATCATTACCGCATTTGGATTGATGGTAATAACATCTTTAATAACAGCTTCAACTGAATTGGTATTAAAATAATTAGTTTGAGGGTCATAATCAGTTGGCGTTGCTATTACTACAAACTCAGCCTCTTTATACGCTAAGTTTTTATCTGTAGTTGCAGTTAAATTAAGACGTTTATTCGCTAAAAAATCTTCAATTTCGACATCAGAAATAGGAGATTTTTTATCATTAATCAAATCTACTTTTTCTTGAATTATATCAACCGCAATCACTTCATTGTTTTGCGCTAATAATACTGCATTCGACAAACCTACATAGCCAGTCCCGGCTATTGCTACTTTCATTATATATCCCTTTAATTATTTTTAATTTTACTACTAATAAATTAGTTAACTACCCTTGTAAAAGAGAGTCGATTATACGCTTACAAGCCTTACCATCACCATATGGATTATGAGAAAAACTCATTTTTTCATATGCTACTTTATCCTCAATTAGCTCTGATACCGATGAGACAATCAGATCTACATTTGTACCTACAAGTTTAACTGTTCCAGCATCTACCGCTTCAGGGCGTTCCGTCGTTTCACGCATAACTAAAACAGGCTTCCCTAAAGAAGGCGCCTCCTCTTGAATACCACCAGAATCCGTCAGTATCAAATAAGATTTATTCATTAAATAAACAAATGGCAAGTAATCTTGTGGCTCTATCAGCTTTACATTTGAATGACTAGCTAAAAGCCTATTTACAGGCTCTTGAACATTAGGATTTAAATGAACAGGATAAACAAAATTATGGCTTGGATATTTAGTTGCTAACTGTGAAATTGATTCACAAATTCGCTCAAAACCACCACCAAAACTTTCACGCCTATGCCCTGTAATTAAAACTATTGGCTTTTCAATTAGATCACTAAACTTTGAAGCAAATTTATCGTTAATTTCTGATTTAGTTAAAACCTGCTCTTTAACCTGTAATAACGCATCAATAACTGTATTGCCTGTTATTGCAATATCTTTAGATTTAACATGCTCATGAAGTAAATTATCAGCAGAGCCTTGAGTTGGTGCAAAATGACGGTTAGCTAAGGTACCTGTCAATGTTCGATTTGCTTCTTCAGGCCATGGGCTATATAAATTACCAGTACGTAAACCAGCTTCAACATGCCCTACTTTAATTTGCTTATAAAAGGCAGCTAAAGAAGCTGACAATGTAGTTGTTGTATCACCATGAACTAAAACCCAGTCTGGTTGAAATTCATCTAAAATCGGACGCAACCCAAGTAGTATTTTTGATGTTATATCCGATAAATCTTGTCCTGGTTTCATTATGTTTAAATCATAGTCAGGTGTTATTTCAAATAACTCTAATACTTGGTCTAACATTTCACGGTGTTGGGCAGTGACACAGACCTTAGCCTCGATTCCCTCAGCATCATTTAAAGCTAATACCAATGGTGCCATTTTTATTGCTTCTGGGCGCGTGCCAAATACAGTTAATACCTTCATAATATTTATACCTAAAAAAAGCCCACTATTGAGTGAGCTTCCTAATAATTATTTATGTTTAAAAAATTCCGCGACTATCTATTAATACTTTTTTAGCCATTTCTACAGGATCTATTTCTTTAAATTCTTTATGATCAACCAATACTGCAAATGTATTAGCTGCATCCATAGCCTCTTCTATAGAAACCAATTTAATATTTAAGCCATCAAAAGCCTTTGGCAGCTCATCAATATTAGGCTCTACAACTAATACTTCACCAATTTCTGATTCAGCAAGCATTTTAGTAATATCAAGAGCTGGACTTTCACGTAAATCATCAATATCTGCTTTAAATGCAATGCCTAAACACGCTATTACAGGTTTCTTAAACTGATCTGCAGCTTGTTTTATTTGATTTAATATATAGTGGGGTTTTGCATCATTAACTTCTCTAGCTTGGCGAATTAATTTTGCTTCTTCAGGAGCTGAACTTACGATAAACCAAGGATCAACTGCAATACAATGACCACCAACGCCAGGCCCAGGGTTAAGAATGTTTACTCTAGGGTGTCTATTTGCCAGCTTTACAAGCTCCCAAACATTAATATCTAATTTATCACAAATTACCGATAGCTCATTTGCAAATGCTATATTTACATCTCTAAAAGAGTTTTCTGTTAATTTTGCCATTTCAGCAGTGCGAGCGTTTGTAATTAAGCACTCACCTTTAACAAATAACTTATATAAACTAATAGCCTTTTCAGAACAAGCGTCTGACATACCGCCAATAACACGGTCATTTTCAACTAATTCTCTTAATACATATCCAGGTAATACACGTTCAGGGCAATGAGCGACATTAATATCAGCTTCATTTCCTGCTGTTTGAGGGAAAGTTAAATCAGGTCTCGCTTCAGCAAGCCAATCGGCTAGTTTTTCTGTTGCGCCTACCGGCGAAGTAGATTCTAAAATAACCAGGTTACCCTTTTCTAAAACTGGGGCTATCACTTTAGCTGCAGATTCAATATAAGATAAGTCCGCTTTATAGTCATCTTTAAAAGGTGTTGGCACCGCAATCATAAAAGCGTCTGCCTTCTCAGCTTGAGTTGTTGCTTTTAATTTACCATCAGTAACAACAGCCCTAACAACGATATCTAAATCTGGTTCAACAATATGTACATTACCACTATTAATAGTATCAACAGCTGATTGATTAACATCTAAACCAACTACATTTATACCACGAGAAGCAATAACCGCAGCAGTCGGCAATCCTATATACCCTAAACCAACAACCGACACCCTGTTAAACTGAACCATTATATTTACCGCCTTACTTAAAAATTGCGCGTATTATAACTTAATTAATACTTAAACAAAATGAAGCTTTCAGATAATAAACCTATATTTAAATGCTAAAATAAAAAAACAAATTAGTTTAACCCTCTCCAAATTCAATCAGTTTTTTTACACGCTTATAAATCGATATTTCATTTGCTACGCTTTTATCTTTTACATTATTTGAAACCGTTACAATATCTACATTATGTTTAAGTTCATTAATTGAGGGTTTATAATTTTCTTCATTTAATGTAAAAACATTAACAGCAATACCTAAAGCTTTAGCATAACCACTTAACAGTGATATCGTATCTGTATTTGTTTTTATATCAAATTCAACCATATCCAAACCGCACTGATAAGCTTGAAAAACATCTTTTACCATAGAGTTGTGACTTTGATTCAAATACAAACGGCTTAATTTCAAATAAGGCTGAATCTCAATAAACTCAGCCTCATCTATAATATCTCTAAAGTTTGATAATGTTTCATAATGACGAGAGCTTCGAATAATAGTGAAACGCTCAGCTCTAAAATATGCAGAATCACCAGATGAATTTTGTTGTTGTTTTAATATATTAAGAATACTTCTAATATGTGCTTTAGATTCTATTTTATCTTTAATTTCAATAAACAGAATTTGTGATGCGTTCGTTAATACTTCGTTTTCTACTACTTTCTCAAATGAAACCCCCTCATAAGAGAGCCCATTAAAATTACCGCCATGACTAATAACAGCTTTAGAATCCACTTTATTTTCTTGAATAACATCTAATTCAATTAAATCAGCACCTTCCTCTATAGCGGCTTTTATTTTAACTAATGTATCTTGATACTCTAAGCGGCTATTGTCATAACAATTATGACAAGCTATAGCTAATCTATTCCCTGAATTTTCACTTAAACTAATACTTTGATTAACCCCATCAAAAAGCTGACTCTCTGAAGTTAAAGTTGGAACAACATTCAAACAAGACTCTTCTTTATTAGAACTATCACAAGCTTGAAGTTGTAATAGAGTCATACAAGTTACTAGTGTTTTTATTTTTTTTATCACTAGATAACCCTCCTTTATTTAAAATAATATAGATTAACCGTTCAAAATACGTAATCGGATAAAGCTTCAGCCCAAATTTGATAACCTAGGGTACTAGGATGTAACCCATCAGGCATTATTTCTATGGGTATGTCACCATTTTCATTATCAAATACAGAATTTATATCTAGGTATATCACTGAAGGATTGTTAATTTGTGAAGCGACTAATTCACTTGCTTTATCTAATATCACCCTCTTGGGTTCTGTTGATAAACCTCGAGGAAATATACGATGAACTATCAATTTAGTATTCGGCAGCCTTAGTAAAATACTATCAATAACAACCTTTATTCCTTCAGCTATATCTTCCGCTGAGTCATCAAATACATTATTTGTTCCAATCATCAACACTGCTACAGAAGGCGACATACCATCTAACGCACCATTTTCAATTCGCCATAACAGGTTTTGTGTTTTATCACTACTAAAGCCCATATTAAAAGCGAAATCAGAGCCATAATGTTGTGACCATACACTTAAACCAAACTTAGCGCTCTCCCAATTTTGAGTGATAGAGTCACCTAAAAACAGTAGTTCAACATTTGATTTATCAGCTTCTAAAATCGCTTTATGGCGAGCTTGCCACCAGCTATCTGAAACCTCTTTAGCAATTGCGGTTTCAGGAGTAGAGTCTTCATTTGAATCATTACTGCACGCAATAATAAAAATACTAGAGATACAAAATAATAAAATGTTTAGCAGTTTACTTTTAAAAAATGGCATAACCTTTTACCTAATTATCTCTAATTTATATAAAAAACCTCACATATTCGTGAGGTATATTTTATTTCTGTGTTTTACTTTCTAAACGCCTAGTTTTGATACCGTAATTAGCTCTAGACGGAATAAAATGAAACATTAACCGATAGACAATTTGAATAAAAGGTATTATCAAACGATTTGTTTTAGGTGTATATCCCGACTCCACTTTTGCACTTGTATATTTGTCTGCTGCATTTTTCCATAATTGTCCAATAGTCTTATAAGTTATTGCATCAAAAAAGTTATGGTGTATTAAAGTATTAAAAATACGTTTATGTGTAAAGGGTGATACAACACTATACGGTTGCGCACAAAGAATATTACTGCAAAAAACAGTATATCTTCCCCCTCGACCAAATAAAGACTCATAATATGCTACTTTTTGATATTCATTTAAATCTAAGTTAAGGGTTTTAGTTTTAAAGTCTTCACTTAGCAACAAGAATTCTTCATCATTTAATTCTTTATAACGCTTTCTTAAAAGTGTTTTAGCATCCCAGTTTAATAGCTTATTGATGCTTGGGAAGATTTTAAATATTTCCCCTAATACACCTTTAAAATTAACATAGGTACCTCGTTGTAAACCATCTCCTAAATACCCATCAAAAAAAGCATTTGAATCAGGGTACTTATCTTTAACATGCAAATAATTAGTTAATAATCTTGGAAGAGGATTTACCGAACCAAATGACATTTCATTAATTATTTGTTCTTCAAAATCATGTAAAGGTGGTGCATTATAATCGAAAGCATAATATTGAGAGAAGTCATCTGAATACTGACCCGCGATATTAATCTCAGGTGAATTCTCAGGGCCATAAGTAAAACCATTACAAAACTTCCCGTTTGCTAAAATAAACCTAGAATCCAATCCACTACTTAAAGGTAAAATCCTTTCATTGTAAGACCATTTATCCGCTAACTTCGAAATTTCCGAACCAACCTCTGTCAACGGCACAACATAATCCTTTGATAAGCAACTTAAATATGAAACACCATCAAAAGAGTAAATGCCACCTGGTGAAAGTCTTTCTATACCATCATAAATAGTATAATTACCAAATAGATGTTCTTTCTTATGCAAAATACTTTTTAATAAAGGGTTTATTGAATGTACATTTTGATCAAATAAAACCTTAGGACTAGGCGCTACTTTCAGATCATTTTCTGTTAAGTCTATGAAATGATTAGATAGCCCCATAGAATCAACTATCACGCTCGAGTTTTTTCCATCATTAATAAAAAGAACAAAAGATCCCATTTCAATGTCACTCACAACCTCAGGACCTTTTGAGATAATATTTTGAGCTAACTCTTGGAGATTATTTTTTTTATTTTTATAAATAAACCAACCAGCTACAATAAATACAAAATTATCTTCTATAAATATAGGAGGTGACAGCCATTCCTTTGGATTATAAATTACTTGACCTTTACCAAGATCTTCAGGGAATATAAATGTTTTACTATATTTTTCTGATAATCCAATACTTGCTGGAATATTACTACCATCACAATTGATGTATAGGCCTCTCATTTATTTACCTCTAACTCAGATTTATTTTTATTGCGCTTGAACCTATTACTATACAACACTCAGAATAAAAAACATTTGAATATTCGATACTTTAAAAGTTATTAAAGTAACAGCTTCAATAACGTGAATAGCCTTCCACCTTAATATAAAAATAATGTCACTAGTAATTAATAAAAAAATAAAAAATATAACTGTGATAAAATATGTTCAACCAAAATAAATATGCTTAATTATGCCAGCTCAAATATCTATCTCTATTATCGTTCCTATTTATAATGTTGAACCATATTTAAATGAATGCTTAGAAAGCCTTGTTAATCAAAACATTAATAATTATGAGGTAATACTTGTAAATGATGGTTCAACCGATAACAGTCCTGATATAGCCAAAAATTTTTCAGTTTTACACCCTGATATATTTAAATTTTTTACTAAAGAAAATGGAGGCTTATCTGATGCACGTAATTATGGGCTTGATAAAGCTCAAGGTGAGTTCATTGCATTTTTAGACTCTGATGATTATGTTTCTCCAAATATGCTTAGTATCTTACATAATGCAACTCAGTATAAAGCTGACATAATTTGTTTTGGCATGAGTGAGGTCAGTGAGAACGGTGCATATTTAAGGGGTATTCCTGCAAATTCAAAAATATCATCAGGCACTTATACTCTCAGTGAATGCGATAATTTAATAAGCAGTTCTTTGCCTAATGCTTGTAATAAACTTTTCAAAAAGGCTTTATTTACTGCGAATTCAATTATATTTCCGAAAGGCTTATGGTATGAAGACCTTGCTGTTATTCCACAACTTTTTTACTTTGCGAATAAAATCACATACATCGAGGATGAGCTTTACTTTTATAGAAAAAGAGAAGGAGCAATCACTAAAACATTTTCTCTAAAAGTAATGGATATTTACCCTATTTTAACTAAGATTTCTGATTTTTTTGAGACTCATACTAAATACAAAAATGCCCAGCATGAACTAAATACTTGGTATATTAATTTAACGTCTATTACCTTAGCTAGATTTTCAGCTGTCACAAATACAAAAGAAAAAAAATCTGCTTTAAAAGAACTTGAGATAGAAATAAAAAACAGATTTCCAAACCCTTTAAATATTTTTAATTGTTCATACTCAAAGCCACAGTATAAAATATTTGTTTTACTTGTAAGGCTTGGACTTACAAAACTCACTGCGATTGCTATAAAAAAGCTAGTTAAAATGAAAGTAATAAAAATATGATAAAAAAAATAGCCCTAATTGCCTATTATGGTTTAGTAAAACACCTACCTACCAATGAAACATTATTCTTTGGCAAAATTAGCTGTCGATTACGCCGCATGGTCACCGGTATGATTTTTAAATCATCAGGAGATGGAGTTAATGTCAATAGAAATGCAAGTTTTGGTTCAGGCACTAATTTATCAATTGGAAGTAACTCCTCTATAGGTAGAAACTGTCAATTGGCAAATGACGTTGCTATTGGTGATGACGTAATGATGGCCCCAGACGTAATTATCTTTTCTGTTGGTCACAATACTCAAAGCATAGATATGCCAATGCGTAAACAAGGAAATACCCTACCTCAACCGGTTAAGATTGAAAATGATGTATGGATAGGCCAGCGAGTGATTATCTTACCTGGAATTACCATTGGCCGAGGTTCAATAATTGGTAGTGGTTCAGTCGTTACAAAGGATATTCCTGCATTTTCCGTTGCAGCCGGAAATCCTGCAAAAATAATAAAATCCAGACTCAAATAATAATTATACATTCATCTTAAAAGGACTTTTATATGCGGATTCTATTAATATTATTATCTTTTTATTCTTTCGATATATATGCCGTTGACTTTAATCAATATTGCCAATTTAATAAAGGTGGAGAAGATTGCTCCGAAGAGTTTATATTAGCTTTAACGGATGCTTCAATAACAAAAGAAAGTATTACATTAAAAAGTAATGAAACATTTGTTTTAAATGAAATAAATACAGCAGGCATACACTTAAGCGACATAAATATTATCGGGTTATCAGACTCAACTAAAAAACCGATAATAAAAACAAATAAACTTTACCTCTTTGATATTAATGATTTATTAATCGATAACATTAAAATTATGGGTATCAATAATGACGAGGGTGAGACAGAACAGAGCAATACTTTAGTTTTAATAGGTGCTAAAGATAAATACAACAAAGCAAATAATATAACTATAACCAATAGTGAGTTTGAAAACTCAGCTGAAGATTTATTGGTATTCTGGAATACCCAAAAAGTAATAGTCAAAAATAATATATTCAAACGCTCTGGCTTAGCAATGCGAATTGCTGAAACAATCGGAGATCCAAATGATCTCAGACCTAGAGGAAGTGGTTTGTTATTTCATAATATTATTAATGCATCTATTGAAAGTAATGAATTTTATGAAATGAAAAAGTTTGCTGTTTTTTTAGATGGTTCTGACATATTAGATGATGATATACGCATATTTGATAACCACATTGACATGCTTAACTTTGAAAAACCAACAAAAAGATACGGGCTAAAAGGTGGTGCAGGAATTTACATAGGAAATTCAACTAACTCTCAAAATATTCACATCTTAAATAATCGCATTTTAAATTATACAATGAATGGAATGCGTATTAATGGCGATAATATTATCGTTAAAAATAACTCATTTAATTTTAACTCCGCATGCACAACTGCTGATCAGACAATTTCTTCGCCACTAGTTGGTATGGCAATCAAAGCCCATTTTTTAACAAACTCTAAAATTGAAAATAACTGTGTTCAAAACACCGCAGCAGGAATTGTGCTTGAAAGTTGGGAGAATATTGAAAATATTAATATTTCACAAAATTCAATTTATGGCGCCATCACCCCTTTTTATTTCGTTAACAAATATGGTGGACAACATTCAAATATCACAAAAGAAAACAATACAATAAGTAATTTTTTATA
>Ga0105356_10007321_pt1 | contig 10155 bp, 7 predicted proteins | sample GOMGulsemesocosm_3_FD_83502 | JGI IMG/M metagenome (GOLD analysis project Ga0105356, IMG submission 83502) | Methane-oxidizing microbial communities from mesocosms in the Gulf of Mexico - GOM9D Gulf of Mexico | ecosystem: Environmental > Aquatic > Marine > Cold seeps | place: Gulf of Mexico...
ACGGCAATAGCAGAAGCTTCTGTCGCTGTAAAAATACCAGCTACTATACCTCCAATGACAATTACCAATAACATTAAACTAGGAAATGCTCTAACAAAAGTTCGCATTACTTCTTTTAAAGAACTGCGTTTTCCTACTTTGTATTTTTTCTTTTTGGCCCATAAGGAAGCTACAATCATAAGTAATAAACCTGTTAAGATCCCAGGGATATATCCTGCCAAGAATAGGGCTGCAATTGAAACGCCTCCACTGGCTAATGAATAAACAATTAAGACATTACTCGGTGGAATAATAAGCCCTGTTGTTGATGATGTAATATTTACGGCCGCTCCAAATTCTCTCGAATAACCTTCCTTTTCCATTTCAGGCCCTAATATACTTCCCATAGCAGAAGCTGAAGCCATAGCAGAGCCAGCAATCGCTCCCATTAACATCGCAGCGATCACATTAATAAGCGCTAATCCTCCTGGCAAAGCACCGACTAAAGTTTTAGCAAAATCAATTAATCGATGTGCCACTCCTCCCTTATTCATGAGCTGTCCTGAGAGTATAAAAAATGGAATTGCCAATAGGGCAAAACTATCTAAGCCCGTAGCCATGCGCTGTGACACTGTTGTTAGTGCCGGAAGCATAGAAATGCTAGTCATCATGGTTAACAAAGAGGCCATAGCGATACTCCATGCCACAGGTACACCTGCTAATATTAAACCTATAAAACTAACGATCAATACGAGTATCGGTAAGTATTCCATTATAATTGTTTATTTAAAATATCTGAAATTTTGTAATATATAATTAGTATGCCACTCAGAGGAATTACCAAATACACGGCCGCCAAAGGAATCTGTAATGCCGGTGAATGTTGTTCGAGAATGAAGGTGATATATACCAACCTTAACCCTCCAATAACCATCGCGAAAAAACAAAACAGGATAATAATCACATTGGCGAAAATCTTAATTCTCAATTGTCCTTCCTTATTTAACCTTGCGGGTAACAAGTCTATAGCGACATGCATACGACGCCCTGAAATATAGGCTGCGCCTAATACACCAACCCATATCATTAAATACCTCGCCAACTCATCTGTGAAAGAACTCGGAGTGCCCATGACGAACCTTGTAAAAACCTGCCATAAGACATTTATAACCATAACTCCCATGATTATCACCAATACAATTCCTAAACTACGGTCTATTTTTTCTCTTATCTTCATAATTTATTGAGTAGCCTGAATGCGTTGAATTAAACTGTATACCCTTGAATTGTCTTTATAGTCGTCATACATCGTTGCGACATTTTTCTTAAAAATAGATTTATCGGGTCTTATCACCTCTACACCTTCCTTGATAACAGCTTCAAGCGCCTCTTGTTCTGATGCTGCCCATAGTTCTCGTTGATATCCAACAGAAGCATCTACAGCGTCCTGTAACCAAGCCTGTTCTTCTTTGGAAAGCTTATCCCATAAATGGGTACTGATAATTAATACGTCAGGAATACTCGTATGCTCATCCAGAGAGAAATATTTACAAACTTCATAATGTCTTGACAAATAAAATGTTGGAGGATTATTTTCGGCACCATCTACAACCCCTTGTTGTAAAGCCGTATACAATTCTCCAGAAGAAATTGGTGTGGGTGAACCCCCAAGGCTATGCACCATATTCATGGCTGTAACACTCTCCATAACTCGTATTTTAAGTCCTTCAAGGTCTTTAGGTGTTTGTACTGGCTTTTCTTTGGTATAAAAACTTCGACTTCCAGCATCGTAATAACCTAATCCCTTTAGCCAATATTTCTTAGCCCCATCTAAGAGCTCTTTACCAACATCACCATCCAATACATTAAAGGTATGGGCCTTGTTCCGAAATAAGAACGGTAATCCGAAGACCTTCATATCAGGTGAAAAATTTTCCATCACAGCTGCAGACACTTTGGTCATGCCTAAACTCCCAATCTGCAGTAACTCTAAGCACTGACGCTCGGATCCCAATTGTTGGTTGGGGTAAATCTCTAATTTTAAACTCCCTTTAGATTTTTTCTCTAAGGATTCACTCATAAAAACCATGGCTTTATGAACAGGATGATTCATATCTAATCCATGAGCCAATTTTATAGTTTTATGGGATTCAACAGTTTCACATGAACTAAATGTACATGTTAAAATAAATAATAGAATAAGGAATTTATATGTTCTCATGTCTTCATTTTAGACTTAGTTTCTAACCGACTTAATAATATCCAAGGCCGCAGCAACGTCACGCTCTAATTTCTTAAAGTCTTTGTTTGCAATAATTTCTTTTGAAATCAATTTTGACCCCATACCAACGCAGCTTACACCGGCATCAAACCAGCTCTTTAAATTCGCTTCGGTTGGTGCTACACCTCCGGTTGGCATAATGCTTGTCCATGGTTGTGGCCCCTTGATTCCCTTAACAAATTGAGGTCCATAAATATCCCCAGGAAAGAGCTTTACTATTTCACAACCGAGTTCTTCAGCTCTTGCAATTTCTGTCAAAGTACCGCAACCCGGTGACCACAATACTTTACGGCGATTACATACCATTGCAATATCTTCTCTTAAAACCGGGGTCACTATAAAATTTGCTCCTAAAGCCATATAAAGTGAAGCAGAAGCAGCATCGGTTACCGAGCCTACGCCCATAATCATTCCCGGCAATTCTGCAATAGCATATTTGGTTAACTCTCCAAAGACCTCATGCGCAAAATCACCTCTTGCAGTAAACTCCAATAATCGAGCACCACCATCATAACAAGCCTTTAAAACCTGTTTACTCAGTTCGATATCATTGCTAAAAAATAGCGGAATCATTCCCGTGTCCTTCATCACTGTTGCCACCTCTATTCTTGAAAATTGTGCCATATCTTTTATTTTTATTGTTAATGAATCACTAGTTACGGAATGTTGATGCTTTTACCCAATCAAACATTCCTCATAAACTAGCTCTCAATCAAATGTCTTCTATTATCTAGCAACTCTTCCAGAAGCGTCACCACCCATTAATTTTTCAACCTCTTTCACCGTTACCAAATTTGCATCCCCTTTAATGGTATGCTTTAAACATGAGGCTGCCACTGCAAAATCCAATGCATTCTGATCATTGTCAGGGTAGCTTAGTAATCCATAGATTAAGCCTCCCATAAAGGAATCTCCTCCACCAACACGATCGACAATATCAGTAATTTGATACTGACGAGATTCATACATGTCATGACCATCGTATAACACACCTGCCCAGGTATTATGAGATGCAGAAATAGAGCCTCTCAAGGTTGTAATCACCTTTTTTGCTCTAGGGAATTTTTTCATCATTTGCTTACAAACAGATAAAAAGGCCTCCGCTTTTACATCATGACCTTGGGTGGTAATATCCAAGCCCTCAGGCTTGATTCCAAAGTGCTGTTCTGCATCTTCTTCATTTCCCAAAATGATATCGCAATATGAACTCAGTTCTGTCATAATAGTTTCTCTATGAGTATCATCACAGTAGTTCCATAATTTTGCGCGATAATTTAAATCCGTAGAGATAGTTACGCCCATATTACTAGCGACTTTAACAGCCTCCAAACAAGCATCAGCGGCGCCCTGGGAGATTGCCGGTGTAATGCCAGTCCAATGAAACCATTCTACATCCTTAAACACAGCTTCCCAATCAACCATTCCTGGCTTCATCTCCGCAATTGCCGAATGAGCTCTGTCGTACACAACTTTAGACCCTCTTGAAACGGCTCCGGTTTCTAAAAAATATATGCCTAATCGATCTCCTCCATAAATAATTTTATCCACGCCAACACCGCGTTTACGCATTTCCATCATCGCACATGCACCAATATCATTTTTAGGTAAACGGGTGACAAAATCTACAGGAATCCCATAATTAGCCAAAGACACCGCTACATTAGATTCCCCTCCTCCATATACTACATCAAAACTATTGGCTTGCGAAAATCTTAAAAATCCAGATGGTGCTAATCGCAGCATAATCTCTCCGAAGGTTACAACTCTACTCATATTACTTATTTATAATTTTTTAATTAGGTCTTTCAAAGGGATAAATATATGAATTTATCATCAAAAATACAATCGATTGTATTTTTTTAATCTCAGTAATAATCAACTGTTCAAGAACTCCCTGTTTTTATAATACCTATTCCTTAATAATTACGATGTTCTTTTGTTCACCAGACGCATGACTTTCAATAAGTACTACTTCCCCACTTACAAATTGATCCTTGACTTTATAAAAATGGGCTCCTGGGGCTTTCGAATTATGAACGACCAATATGGTATACTCTTTTTCGGCTAGCTTAAGGGTTACGGCTTCTGCTATTTCATCAGAAAGCAAGACTCCACTTCTGGTATACACCGCTTCCTTTGTATAGCTCACTTTATCATTTTCAGGAAAGTATACTAATGAAATAAAAGAGGTAAATCCCGTGGCGTTTTTAAACATTTCGACCTTTTTTGACCGCGTCTTAAAGTTATATTCCTTAGAATACCAGGAATCTTCTAATTTTATCTCTAGCTCATTTATGGGTTGTATTCTCAGGTTATTATCTGAATACCTAGTGCATACTCCATTATTTATCAGCGCCACTTTAGTATTTGGAAAATTGAAGTATTGCGAATAACGATGTGCTCCTTTGGATGAAAAACTATCAAAGATCAACCATAGATCAGGTTTTAAGAATAATAATCGTCGCTTAATAGACACTGGATCCTCCAATCTTTTATAGGCTGTATTCTCAGCCTCGGCATAATCAAATTCAGTTGTTAACTTAGTAAATATGCCCTGGGACCTCGCTTCAAATGCATTTGACCAAGAACCTTGATACACGCTATTTGCTAGGCCGTCTACACCTAAACTATTATGGTTTGTACTGCTCTTAAAAAACTCACGCCATTGGTTATTAACATAAGTATAGCGACCATTATCAACTAAGTAATCTCTATTATTGGCAAAAAGAGTGAAATGCAAAATATTATCATGTCCGTGGCCACCACCCAATTTTTTTAAATGCATACTCGTATAGCTAGCATCGGTATCCCAAGATGTTCTCATATAGACATCTCCAGAACTCTTCTGAAATACAGAAAGAAATTCAGGGTTTTGGGTTGAAATCTTATCATAGGCTTGCATTTGATCAAGGCCGAGGATAAACATTGAATGGTAGTCCAATGCATTGAGCGCTCTCGACTTTATTTTCGGATCCTTAAAAATATAAGCCGCTAAAGTGAGTAGACCTCTTAAATCGGTATCATCGCTATCACCTAATAATGGTTGGTGGTAATTTGGTTTTTGCCACTGAATATTGGCATAAGCCATGGCTTCGGTTTTGTCAATAAGTCGTTTTGGCAAATCAATGTCCAGACGTTGTGCCAATAAATTGACATTCATAAAACAATGAAATACCTCATTGTGATACATTGGAGACTGTTCCCATTGGGTGCCATCATCTTGAATTTGAAGTTGAATACTGGTATTTAAGTTATTAATTGCATCCTGTTTCCAGCCTTCTGCTACTTTAAATTCCGACAAAAAATTAGCGAGATTAAACAAGCCATGAAATTCTAAAACGCCCCAATTACTCGTTTTTGAAAAATAATTAAAATCGGCATTAATATAAACCCCATGCTCATAAAGAGCCTCTAAAAACTTGGATAAAAATGCTGCCGTGATATATTTTGAATGCTTTACGAGCTCAAAGGTCTTGATCCAATTTTCGCATCTAATGCCCGCTTCAATTCGTCGCCATGAAGTTTTTTTTGTGATTTCGTTAATGGGGTTATTAGCAATCCAATGTGTAGCCTGCTCTACAAAGCCCTTTACATATTTTTCATCACCCGTCAATAAGTAAGCCTTTCCCAAATCTACCCAATAGCGATGCCTATTTAACATAAAACACCATTCAGGATCCCCATTGGGAATTGCATTCCAATCAATGTCGTTTTTAAATTGATGAGGAATATTTGTTTTTTCCATATCCCAATCATATCTGAATATGAAGTTTTTCTCTAAAACGTCATCGGCCGTCTTTAAGGTTTCAAGAACATCTTCTGGATAGGTTTTCCTAATAAAATCAGCATCGAATTTGGAAACCTTAATATATACATTCGCCTTACTTTGATAGTGCTGTAATAGGGCCCTTAGTGCTTTTCTTTGATTTTTGGAGGCCTGATATGCGCTAATCTCGGTTAGCGTATTAGATTCAAAATTTAAGCGCTCAAGAATAGATGTACTTTGAGCAAATCCATTGTAAACAACAGATAGGAAGAGTATCCAAAAAAAACTAAGGCAAATTCTATTCATAAAAATTAAATTTTAATCTAATATAATTTTTTCTTTTTGTAATCTAATAAAAAAAATAAGGTTAAAGGCGCAATCCAATTTGATCCTCTCTCTACAAAATCCCACAGAGGTTCTCCTACAATTGGACGCATTAAAGCTGCCGAAAACGCCCATAATGCAGCCCAAAGCAGCACATACCTAAAGGGCTTGAATAGGATGCTGAAAGCAATAATTACATCAATAACACCAATAAAGAACAAGAGCTTAAAAGCAATTATTTTCGAAAACCCAAAAACACTGAGGTAGGGTAACCACTGTGTTTTTCCGCTAATAGCAAAAAACCCATGACCTATAAACGTTAAAAACACGCCTATTCTTAACAGCCACTCTATCCTATTTAATAATACTCTTGTCATTTTTTAAAATTAAAATAAGGTAACCGCCTAGGCAATTACCTTATTATTAGCAGTTTCAAATATGCTAAAGACTAAACTAATTGATAATCACTTTTTTATTTAATTCTCCGCCACTCTGGGAGCGAATTTTAAGGATGTAAATCCCCTTAGCAAAAGCGTTTACATGTATAGGTTTATCATCATGTTTGCTCAGCAACAACTTCCCAGTAAGATCTAGTAGTTCTACTTTTTCTACCTGTACTCCGGAGTTAATTAGCTTAATATTTAACACATCGTTAGATGGATTAGGGAATATTACAACACCTTGTCTAAGCGCCTCATCTTCAACAGACATTGGATTTGAACTTGCAGTAAATTCAACATCCGAAAGGTACCAGGTACCATTTCTGTTTGATGAAGTATAGGTCGAATTTCCTCCGGTAACTCTAAATGCAACTGTTACCGTAGCGCTATTATAAGCCGATAAATCTAACATGCCTTTTACATATTTTTGCGGGTTCACATCACTTGCTGCAATACTTCCAGACACACTAGCGGTTAAATCTGTCCAAGTTGCAGAACTGGGAGCATTACCCGTTACATAATCCGTTGAGACTTTTACTTCCATAGCACCAATACTACCATTTGCATACCTAGCCTGAGTCCAGAAGGACACAAATCTATAGGTGTCAGATGCTGTAATTAAAGCATTGGCAGTCGTTAAATCTATAGTGCTCATTACTAACCAAACATCGACATCATGATTTACTGATGATACAGTAGCTTTTACAGAAATAGCTTTATTATCTCTAGTTCCTCCTTGTGGAATACGTGTTGCTGGTCTATCGACAGGATCAAATTGTCCAGAAGAATCATCCCCTGAAGTTCCATTGGGTCCCACATGATCACTAATAACCTTATTTAAATTACCAGCCGTAGTCCCACCGAGACTAACAATCTGTGCTGTTATTCCTCTGTTTCCAGAGTTGTATCTAAAATCTTCATAATAGACTGTAGTTTGTCCTATTGCACTATATAGCATTAAGCTAAACACCATAGATAATACAATTTTAAGTGTAGTTTTTTTCATATTCTTATTTCGTTTTAAGTTGGATTAATTAATAGCAATTTGCTATGATAAATGTATAGAAACTCCGCCCTTACAATGCGGGGTTTTTTACCCAATGAGCATGGGTAAATAGTTCAAAATGCCTAAAACCCTAATGTATCAGTAACTTTTTCACAAGGATACTATTTGACGATGCTTCTTTTATTTTTAAGAGATACATGCCTTTTGCTAAATGAGACACATCTATGGTCTTGACACTTTTTGATTGCATCACCATCTTGCCCATTATATCAAACAGTGAAATACTTTCAATGTTGACATTTGGATCTGTACTCAGGAGATCAATTTTTCCAGAGGTTGGATTTGGATACACTTTTATAGACTGCTCAAAAATTCCCTCTGAAACGGAAAGCGATTCATTTGAGACATAAAATTTCACATCAGATACATAGAAAGTACCATTTCTATTTGTCGACGAATATGCCGATGCTGCACTGGTATACTTAAAAGCCAATGTAAATGTCGTGCTCGTATAGGATGAAATATCTAAAACTGATTTCATATAGGTTTGACCATTCTGATTTGAAGTCGCTATTTGCCCAACTAAACTACTCGTTACATCTGTCCAAGATGCTGTGGTCACATCATTGAGGTAATTTGTTGAGACCATAACTTGTAATCCCGATATTCCTCCATTGGCATAACGTTGCTCAGTCCAGAAACTCACATGTTTATATAAATCATCCTGACTTATATATGGGTTCGCTGTTGAAACATCAAGCGTTTCCATTACAACCCAGGCTTCGAGTTGAAAATTGGTACTCGATGAAGTTCCCTTAATTGAAATTGCTTTTTGATCCCTTCCTGAATTCATCGGAATCCTGTTACTTGGTCGAGTTTCTGTAAACACCCCATTAGAATCGGCAGTATCAGGAATATCACCTACCCTACGGCCTAATAAAGTTGGATCCTGTGTATTTGGATTGGATACGATCTGAACAGCAAACCCTCTATTGGTATCTGCCCCAAAATCTTCGTAATAAAATATAGGATAAAACGGGTTGTAAGCTCCTGACTGTAATAATATATCTACGGCTAGCCCATCCTTAGCTTCAATTTCGAGGATGGTTTCTCCAACACCTGGTGTAACCGTTATAAGGCCTCCATTGCTGTTACTCATATTCCAGTCGCCATCTAATACCAAGCTAATTATACCCATTTGACTTGGTCCATTATTAGCTGCAAAATTGAGATCAGGATTCACCAAGGACAAATGCAAATCGCCGTTAATATTTTCGGTCATCACTAAACAAGGTTTGTCATTACTTTTGATTGGACCGATCCCTGTATAATTACCTCCCTGGAAAAACACGTAACCATACAGTTCATTATACTTGACAATATGGGCGGTTTGATCTTGTTGTATCACCTCATAAAAGGCGGTTCCTGGGCTGGCCATAGTAGCACTTAAGCTAGACATTTCACCGGCATTTGTATCGGGAATTACCACATACTCATAAGAGCCATTTGCCGGAGCAGTACCGTGATCGATATAGGCTGAAGCAAAATTACCACTCGTAAAAGCTGTGGATCCGTTTTCATGAGGTGAGCTTTGATTTTTTCTGTCAATTATAATATTTTGACCGCTTTTGATATAATATCCAGTATTGACAGCGTCAATGACCCAATGATTGGTGGTAGTGCTCAATGCATTGTTAAATGGAAAACTACTCGTTGCCGTATTATCAATGTTTATAGGTGTTCCGGAACTGCTTAAAGCATTTTGAAATACGTTTGTAGCCGTACTATTTAAAGCGTCATTATTATTAATATTACTCCCTAAACAAATCATCTTTCCATCGAAGAAGAATACCGATTTCTTAAAAGCAAAGGTCGTATTGTGGGATCCTGAAATTCCTTTCTGGTTAAAATCCATACCAAAAACCCCATGCTTTCCTTCCAAACGGCCATCGATATAGTTTGAAGCCTTAGCTCCAAATCTTAGGCTTGCAGCAAAATTTGAATCTGTCGTTTCATCTTGTCGGGAGTTTTGAGCCTTGAGATCATTCCAATCTAAGTGAATGGTCGTTGTTCCTGGAGGCATATTCCAATTCCAACCATTACTATTAAACCCTGAATTAATATGTCCGCCGGCATACATAATCTCAAGAGCGCCATAACTTTGATATCTTCCATAGCGATTATCGGAACTGTAAATTTCAGATCCCCAAAAATATTTAGAAAAGCCTTTTACATCGGCAACCCAAGTCCCTTGTCTATAAGCCCCCATATTGGCAAAATTTATTTGCCAGAACCCCATAGGAGGTGTCTCTACACCATAAGCATTGGTGGCAGCATCTCCTCCTGAAATATAATTATA
>Ga0105356_10007331_pt1 | contig 10150 bp, 9 predicted proteins | sample GOMGulsemesocosm_3_FD_83502 | JGI IMG/M metagenome (GOLD analysis project Ga0105356, IMG submission 83502) | Methane-oxidizing microbial communities from mesocosms in the Gulf of Mexico - GOM9D Gulf of Mexico | ecosystem: Environmental > Aquatic > Marine > Cold seeps | place: Gulf of Mexico...
GCCAAAATACCAATGATCGCGATCACGATCATTAATTCAATAAGGGTAAAACCCTGTTGTAGTTTCTTCATTTGTTTCATTTAAACTTCTCCTTAGTTTGGAATAACAAATTCACGCGGAAAATTTGTTCTCACAACAGGTATAGCAACGCCTGTGCCAAACGCAACAAAAAGACAAACAAAAAACACAACCCATTGATTAACAACAAACTTTAAAACAAAATCTATTTCAAACAGCAAAACATTCAAACGCATCATAAATACAAAAAAACAAACAAAGTGACAGCTTTTGTCAGTTTTGTTACACAAAACAAGCCTCAAACAAATATCCCTTTAATATTGCTTTAACACCGATAGGCTTTTTAAAAAAAGCTGCTATGCTTTCATTAAATACGCTACTTAATACTGGTTAGTTTACCTCTATGACTCCACAAAACACTGCACCAACGCATCTGAGCGGCTTAGCCAAACGATTGGTTAACGATGAAATTCTCAGTGAACACCAGGCGATTGAGGCTTACCAGTACTCCAAACAAAACCGTATCCCCTTTGTCACCCACTTGGTACAAAGCGGTTTAACCAACAGCAAATCCATTGCAACTGTTGCCTCGGATGAGTTCGGCACCCCATTGCTTGATCTAACCGTTTTTGATCCTGAATTATTTCCTCGCGATTTGGTCGATGCCAAGCTGATACGAAACCATCATGCGCTGCCTTTATTTAAACGTGGCAACCGTCTTTATGTCGCAGTCTCAGACCCAACCAATCTGCAAGCATTGGATGAGTTCAAATTTAATACCGGCATCACCACCGACGCCATTTTAGTTGAAGAGGCAAAACTAGCCGATATCATCGAAAAGTTTCTCGATGATGAAGAGGACGCGCTCGGCGATCTGGATGATGCTGACCTTGAGAATCTGGATCTTGAAGACACCTCCGGGGACGCTGACGACAAAGATGACGGCAAAGGTGCTGACGAAGCCCCCATTGTTCGTTTCGTGAACAAAATCCTATTGGACGCGATAAAAACCGGCGCCTCGGATATTCACTTTGAGCCCTATGAAAAAAGTTATCGCATCCGCTGCCGTACCGACGGCGTATTACATGAAGTATCGGCTCCACCCCAAAACCTAGCCCCACGACTTGCCGCCCGTTTGAAAGTTATGTCGCGCATGGATATCTCTGAGCGCCGCATGCCTCAGGATGGCCGCATTAAAATGAAGCTATCCAAACAGCGATCCATTGATTTCCGGGTCAACACGCTACCAACCCTTTGGGGTGAGAAAGTTGTACTGCGTATCCTTGATCCCAGCAGCGCCAAAATGGGCATTGACGCTCTGGGTTACGACGACGATCAAAAAGAGCTGTATATGGAAGCTCTAAACCAGCCTCAGGGCATGATTTTGGTCACAGGCCCCACTGGTTCAGGTAAAACCGTATCCCTTTACACCGGACTGAACATTCTCAACACGGCGGAACGCAACATTTCCACCGCCGAAGATCCCGTAGAAATCAACCTGGAAGGTATCAATCAGGTTCATGTTAACCACAAAGTCGGCCTCGATTTTTCCACAGCGCTACGCTCCTTCCTGCGTCAAGATCCTGATATCGTCATGGTGGGTGAGATTCGCGATCTGGAAACGGCCGAAATTGCAATTAAGGCTGCTCAAACTGGACACTTGGTACTTTCTACACTACATACTAATAGTGCACCCGAAACGTTGACGCGTTTACGCAACATGGGCGTACCGGCATTCAATATTGCCACATCAGTAAGTTTGATTATTGCTCAACGCCTGGCACGAAGGCTCTGTGAGCACTGCAAAAAAACAGCCGATGTGCCACACGACACGTTAATCACAGAAGGCTTTACTGAAGAACTTTTGCAGGATGCCAAAATAATGGCCCCAGGAGATGGTTGCAGCCAATGTTTTAATGGCTACAAGGGCCGAGTGGGCATTTATGAAGTCGTCAAAGTAACACCTGATATTGCCCGTATCATTATGGAAGAAGGTAATTCATTGGAAATTGCCCAGCAGGCGAGAAAAGAAGGTTTCCGTAATTTACGTGTATCGGCGTTAATGAAAGCCGCACAAGGAATTACCAGTTTAGAAGAAGTGAACCGAGTGACCAAGGATTAAGCATGGCAAGCAAAGCAGCAAAAAGTTCGACATTCGCCTGGCAGGGCACCAACAAACGTGGTCAGAAGACTGACGGCGAAATGAATGGTGTCAATATGGCGCTGGTCAAAGCGCAGCTGCGTAAGCAGGGTATTAATCCCACCAAAGTTCGAAAAAAACAGGCCTCGCTATTCGGCAGCAAGAAGAAAAAGAGAATAACTTCTGCGGATATCACACTGTTTATTCGCCAGATGGCAACTATGATGAAAGCCGGTGTACCACTCGTCCAGTCATTTGATATTGTCTCGGACGGACTGGACAATCTAACTCTCAAGGAATTAATCAGCACTATCAAAATCGATGTCGCATCAGGAACCAATTTTGCCAGCGCCCTGCGTAAACACCCACGGCATTTTGACGATTTAACCTGCAATTTGATTGAATCTGGCGAGCAATCCGGGGCACTGGAAACAATGCTTGAGCGTCTTGCCACCTACAAGGAAAAGAGCGAAACACTCAAAAAGAAAATCAAAAAAGCCATGACATATCCCATTGCAGTCATTGTGGTGGCTATTGTTGTAACAGGTATTTTACTTGTTAAGGTTGTGCCAACTTTTGAAGAACTTTTTCATGGTTTTGGCGCAGAACTTCCGGCATTCACCCAATTGGTTATTAATATGTCGGACTTCCTACAGGCCTGGTGGCTTATTTTTGTCGCAGCACTGATTGTATTTATATTTGCTTTCCGTGAAGCCAAACTACGTTCTCAAAAAGTCTCTGACGCCGTTGATCGCTTTGTACTTAAAATACCGGTGACTGGCGAAATACTCATCAAATCCATTTACGCCCGCTTTGCCCGCACCTTATCTACCACGTTTGCTGCGGGTGTACCGTTGGTGGAAGCACTCACATCCACAGCTGGCGCAACTGGCAATATCGTCTACTCCACCGCTGTTGAACGTATAAGGGAAGATGTTTCAACTGGCCAACAATTGAATTTCTCCATGCGAAATACCAATGTATTTCCAAATATGCTGATTCAGATGACAGCCATTGGCGAAGAATCCGGCGCATTAGATGACATGCTAGATAAGGCCGCAGATTTTTACGAAGAAGAGGTCGATAATGCAGTTGATAACCTAACCGCACTAATGGAGCCCATGATCATGGTGGTACTGGGCGTTATTATTGGCGGTTTGATTGTCGCGATGTACCTGCCCATCTTCAAAATGGGTGCAGTGATTTAACCCTCAAACACACCGAAAAAACTTTCCATGCAGTTATCACATTTCCTTGCTTCTAACTTACCGGCAGCTATCGTTGTTGCCGGTTTTTTAGGCTTATTAGTCGGCAGTTTTCTCAATGTTGTCATTTACCGCCTGCCCGTAATGATGGAGCGCGAGTGGACATCGCAATGCAAAGCGTTGCTCGATTCAGATAATTCAACTGAAACAGAAACTGACCAACCCATATTTAACCTGGTCACACCTAATTCACATTGCCCCAAGTGTGACGCACCCATTAAAGCCTGGCAGAACATCCCTGTTATCAGCTATCTGTCGTTGGGCGGCAAATGCAACAACTGCAAAACACCCATTTCAAAGCGCTACCCGATTATCGAGTTTATTACCGGCTTATTATCTTGCCTGGTCATCTGGCAATTTGGTTTCAGCTGGCAAGGGGGCGCCATGCTGCTACTGACATGGGCATTGATTGCATTGACGATGATTGATTTTGATCATCAACTATTGCCTGACAGCATCACCCTGCCCTTCCTCTGGCTAGGTTTGATAGCCAATAGCCTAGGGCTTTTCTGCACACTTCCCGATGCGTTATGGGGCGCAGTGTTCGGATATTTGAGTCTATGGAGCGTTTACTGGCTATTTAAACTCGTCACTGGCAAGGAAGGCATGGGCCATGGCGATTTCAAACTGCTTGCAGTCCTGGGCGCCTGGTTTGGCTGGCAAATGTTGCCGTTGATGATCCTTCTCTCATCTCTTGTTGGCGCTATTGTAGGGATTTTCCTGCTGGTGCTGAAAAACAAAGGTAAAAGCGTGCCGATCCCCTTTGGCCCTTATCTTGCTGCGGCAGGTTTTATCGCGGCAATATGGGGTGAGCAGTTAACGCAGGCATATCTCAATTATTCGGGTCTGTAAACGGCCCCTCTATCAAGCACGTGTCATTTCTAACATTTGTGAGAAATCTTGAAATGCTAATTAGCATCCCAAAGATCTCTCCCTTTGCTTCCCCGCAATACGAGGACAAGCGAGATGACAAAATTCCTTTCCGTCACATGCGCAATAACTCCTCCCTTTGCCGTATCATAACGCCATGATAATCATCGGTCTGACAGGCGGTATTGGCAGTGGTAAAACGACTGTTTCCAACCTTTTTTCTGAATTAGGCATCATGGTTGTCGATGCCGATATTGCGGCGCGCGAAGTCGTTGAGCGGGGCTCTGCGGCCCTAGGTGATATTAAATCGCACTTTGGTGACAAGGTTATCAACTGCGATGGATCATTGAACCGCAAAGCCCTGCGCGAACGGGTATTTGATAATGAGACTGAACGTCACTGGCTGGAAGCATTGCTGCACCCGCTGATAAAAACACAGCTTGCCCAGCAGCTTAAGATAGCGAAATCAGCTTACGCCATACTGTCGTCACCTCTGCTGTTTGAAACAGACCAACACCAGCTGACGCAACGAATCCTGGTAGTAGATGTTCCTGAAACACTACAACTGGAGCGCGCTTGCTCTCGCGATAAAAACAGTAGAGAGCAAATCAAAACCATTATGGCTGCTCAAATGGATCGCAAAACCCGCTGTAAACGCGCTGATGATATTATTCTGAACGATTCAGATACGGATCAATTAAAAGCAAAGGTGCTATCATTGCACCAATTTTATTTGGAGCTGGCAAAAGCCCAGCAAGAAAAACCATGACACAGAAAAAACCAACCGCCATCGTGCCTTGCCCTAGCTGTAAAAAATCCACTGTTTGGTCTGCAGATAACCCGTACCGCCCTTTCTGCTGTGAGCGTTGCAAGCTGATTGATCTAGGCGCCTGGGCCAGTGAGGAACACAATATTCCTGGTGAGCCTATTAACCCCTATGCGGACGAGGGTGGCGAGGATATGTACTAGGCAGAACATGTATTCTTACTCCGTTTCCAGGCACAAAATTTCTCACATTCATTGGCTTTATGGCCCCTGCTTTTGGCGAAATGACACCGCTTAAAGAAAGTGTCATTCCGACTGTAAGCGAGGAATCTTTTTAATCAAGGTCTCTCGCTTCAATAGAGATTACAAAACCTAGATCCCAGCATTCGCTAGAACGACCAACATAGAAATAATAACTCCTCAGTGTTCCCGCGTAGTATTAAAGCGCACATCAGGCCAACGTTCTTCAGCCAGCGATAAATTAGCTCGAGTAGGTGCCAGATAAGTCAGATAACCACCGCCATCAATACACAGGTTGTCGTAAGCCTTCTTCTTAAATTCCTCGAACATCTTGGCGTCGTCACACTCAATCCAGCGTGCCGTGTAGACATTTACTGCTTCGTAGCCACACTCGACTTTGTACTCATCCTGCAGGCGATACGCCACCACATCAAACTGAAGGGTACCTACTGCGCCAACAATAATGTCGTTACTACGCTGCGGCATAAACACCTGAGTAGAGCCTTCTTCGGACAACTGCGTTAAACCTTTCTGTAGCTGCTTCATTTTCAGCGGATCTCTCAAACGCACACGTCGAAACAACTCTGGTGCGAAGTGAGGAATGCCGGTGAACTGCATATCCTCGCCACTACTAAAAGTATCGCCGATCTGAATAGTCCCGTGGTTGTGCAAACCCAAAATATCGCCCGACCAGGCCTCATCCACATGGGAGCGCTCGCCAGCAAAAAAGGTGACCGCATCAGAAATACGTACATCCTTTCCGGTACGCACATGTTTCATTTTCATGCCCTTGGTGTACTGGCCAGAGCAAATACGCAGAAAGGCAACACGGTCACGATGCTTCGGGTCCATGTTGGCTTGAATCTTAAAGATAAAACCACTGAATTTTTCTTCATTCGGCGCGACCGTACGCTCTTTAGTTTCACGAGCCAACGGGGTAGGAGAGAATTCCACAAAGCCATCCAGCATTTCACGCACACCGAAGTTACCCAAGGCAGTACCAAAATACACCGGTGTCATACGTCCAGCTAAATATTCCTCAATATCAAATTCATGGCTGGCGCCTTTAACCAACTCAACTTCGTCAGCCAACTCATCAACCAAATCGCCCAATACGGCTCGCGCTTCATCGCTAGCCAATCCTTCGATACGTTTATCATCAGGAATGGTATGACCCTGGCCCTGCGTATAAAGATGAATGGTGTCGGTATACAGATTATAAACGCCGCGAAAATCCTTACCCATGCTGATGGGCCAGGTAATCGGTGCACAGTTGATTTTTAGCACCTCTTCAACTTCATCGAGCAAGTCGATAGGGTCACGCACTTCGCGATCCATCTTATTGATAAAAGTCAGGATCGGCGTATCGCGCAGGCGACAGACGTCCATCAACTTAATGGTACGTTCTTCTACACCTTTAGCCCCATCAATCACCATTAAAACAGAATCCACCGCTGTTAATGTGCGGTAAGTATCCTCGGAGAAATCAGCGTGACCCGGTGTATCCAGCAGGTTAACCGTGCGACCTTGGTAAGGAAACTGCATCACCGAAGAAGTTACCGAGATACCGCGCTGTTTCTCCATTTCCATCCAGTCAGAGGTAGCATGACGCCCCGTCTTACGGCCTTTAACCGTGCCCGCCTCCTGGATCGCATTGCCGAACAACAACAGCTTTTCGGTCATGGTGGTCTTACCCGCATCGGGGTGACTAATAATAGCGAAGGTGCGGCGGCTGGCCACTTCCTGATCAATTTGACTCATAGGATTTCAGTATAAGAGGTTTTAAAGGCGGGCATTATATACCACTGGGAAGAAGCTCAATAGAGACTTTCTAACAGGCATAAAAAAAGCCCCTACCAGAGGGGCCTTTCTTTGAACAAAAAGCTTAAAACTTATTCTGTCTTAGATGAAGTACATCAAGCCAAACAGAACAGCTGTCAAAGCGATACCGCAGTGAATAACACCACGAACGCTAGCCATTGGGCCCATTTTGCCGAAAATAGCATTCAGCTCAATCGCCACAACCACTGCAGCAGCAATGATGAAGCCAGCCGTTACATTTTGGGAAACAGCCTCTACACCGCCACCAATATAACCGTGCTTGGAACCCAGCATGCCCATCAGCATAGGGAAAGACAGCAGTGTATTGGTACGTGAAGCCAGGCCGGCTTTAGGAGCTGCCGCCGCCGCATCGCCCTGGCTGATACCACAAACGATTTTCTGGTTAGGCCAGATGATCAACCATACGTTCAGGAACATGAACGTACCAGCCAAAGCACCCATCAACAGGTAGCCATTACTTGCAGGACCAACACTAGCCAACAGAGCAACACCACTCAGGAAGGTAAACATAGCGCCCCAACGGAACCACCATAATGCACGAGGAGCCAGTTTTTTAACGGCATCGCCTTTAGCTTCTGGTGTTGCTTCTTTGAAGTATTCAGTTTGTACGAAGTTAAAGTAGTACAACAGACCAATCCACGTAATACCAAACAGTACGTGCGCCCAGCGGAACAAAAATTCTAAAATTAAACCCATGCTTATATCCTCGTTATTCTCTTAACTGTTTAGGTACCATCACAAACGTCTTGCTAGAACATGCTCAAACCGAACAAAACCCATCAAGAACTCGACTTGAGGTTCCTTATTTTTATATCGCGCGCATTTTAAACCCTAAGCATATAATTACAAACATCAAAAGCGTATTAATCAATGTTAATAGCGAAAAATATACTTTTTGTCCGTCTTTTTAGCTATTAAAACAAAAATACAGCCATAAAAAAACGGCTACCCTTGCGGATAACCGTTTTCCTGTACTGCTAGAGGGTAAAGCTGGCTTACATCATGCCGCCCATACCGCCCATGCCGCCCATATCAGGCATTGCTGGAGCACCAGCACCGCCTTCAACAACTGCATCAGTAACCATGCACTCAGTAGTAATCATCAGACCAACAACAGAGGCCGCGTTTTGCAGCGCACTACGCGTTACTTTAGCTGGATCAAGGATACCCATTTCCAGCATGTCTCCGTATTCGCCAGTTGCCGCGTTGTAACCGAAGTTACCTTCACCGCCAGTACGAACTTTATCAACAACAACTGAAGACTCTTCGCCAGCGTTAGCTACGATCTGACGCAGTGGCGCTTCCATTGCACGACGAGCCAATTGAATGCCGACTGTTTGATCTTCGTTATCGCCAGTCAGGTTTTCGATAGACTGAAGTACACGAATCAGTGCAACACCACCGCCCGCTACAACGCCTTCTTCAACCGCAGCGCGAGTAGAGTGCAGCGCATCTTCAACACGAGCTTTCTTCTCTTTCATTTCGATTTCAGTGGTTGCCCCCACTTTAATCACAGCAACACCGCCAGCCAGTTTAGCTACGCGCTCTTGCAGTTTTTCTTTATCGTAATCAGAGTTAGATTCTGCGATTTGCGCACGAATCAGAGCAACGCGAGATTCGATAGCAGAATGCTCACCAGCACCACCAACAACGACCGTAGCTTCTTTAGTCACGCTGATACGTTTTGCTTGACCCAAATCGTCCAGAGTAGCTGTTTCCAGAGACAGACCTACTTCTTCAGAGATCACAGTACCGCCCGTCAGAATAGCAACGTCTTCCAGCATCGCCTTACGACGGTCACCGAAACCAGGAGCCTTAACAGCAGCAACTTTCATGATGCCGCGCATGTTGTTAATAACCAATGTTGCCAACGCTTCACTTTCAACGTCTTCAGCAATGATCAACAGCGGACGACCGGCTTTAGCAACACCTTCCAGCAAAGGAACCAGCTCACGGATGTTAGAAACTTTCTTATCAACCATCAGTACGAACGGCTCTTCCAGCTCAACGTTCATCGTTTCCTGATTGTTGATGAAGTAAGGAGACAGGTAACCACGGTCAAACTGCATACCTTCAACGATGTCCAGTTCGTTTTCCAGACCGTTGCCTTCTTCAACAGTGATAACACCTTCTTTACCAACTTTGCCCATTGCTTCAGCAATGATGTCGCCAATCGATGAATCGCTGTTAGCAGAGATAGTACCAACCTGTGCAATTGACTTAGTGTCTGCACATGGCTGAGAGAATTCCGCCAGGAACGCAACAGCAGCAGCAGTAGCTTTATCGATGCCGCGCTTCAGGTCCATTGGGTTCATACCAGCAGCAACTGCTTTGAGGCCTTCAGCCATAATTGCCTGAGCCAGAACTGTTGCAGTTGTTGTGCCGTCACCAGCAACGTCAGAAGTGCGAGAAGCAACTTCTTTTACCAACTGTGCGCCCATGTTTTCGAACTTGTCCTGCAGCTCGATAACTTTAGCAACAGATACACCATCTTTAGTGATTGTTGGAGCACCAAAAGATTTGTCCAATACAACGTTACGACCTTTAGGGCCCAAAGTTGTTTTAACAGCATCGGCGAGGATGTTTACGCCGTTTACCATTTTCTGGCGAGCTGAATCGCCGAATAATACGTCTTTAGCAGCCATTTTCTAATACCTTAAATAACTGGGGTTGTAAAAGTTTGTGTTCAGAACTGAAGGTTAACCTTCGTAAACAGCAAATACGTCTGACTCACCTAAAACCAACAGCTCTTCGCCATTGATTGAGATAGTGTTTTCGCTCGCTACGTAGCGGTTAAAAATAACACGATCGCCAACTTTAACAGCCAGCGGGCGGATTTCACCGTTAGCCAACAGACGACCTTCACCAACAGCCAGAACTACACCAGCGCTTGGTTTTTCAGCAGCACCACCAGCTAAAACGATGCCACCAGCAGTTGTTGTTTCTTCTTCCTTACGACGTACGATAATGCGGTCGTATAAGGGACGAATATTCATTACGCAAATACTCC
>Ga0105356_10007332_pt1 | contig 10149 bp, 8 predicted proteins | sample GOMGulsemesocosm_3_FD_83502 | JGI IMG/M metagenome (GOLD analysis project Ga0105356, IMG submission 83502) | Methane-oxidizing microbial communities from mesocosms in the Gulf of Mexico - GOM9D Gulf of Mexico | ecosystem: Environmental > Aquatic > Marine > Cold seeps | place: Gulf of Mexico...
GACTATCAACGTTTCAGTAATTTCAATGTGCAGGGGTTTCAAGTTTTAGGTGGATTTAGTTATAAATTTGATTTCTAAAAAGTTGCTAAAAAAAGTCTTATTTTAGACGCATGTTAGCGACCGTTTCATATTATATAACCGCAATTGTTTGCTGTATTGCAGCCTTTGTAATTCAACGTATTTATTATAAAGAGAAAAGAAAAAATAATTCATCTTTTTCAGTTCAAGGAATAAAATGGTTTGCTTTGGCTATTTTTTCCTGGGGAATTGGTGCAGTCATTAACATATTGCTTAGTGGCCTTTTTAATGTGCCTAGCCAAGATTCGCTAATCGTTAGCCTTGGTGTTTTCTTTTCTTTATTGAATTCGTTATTTATTCTATTATCTATTCCATCAATAGAACATTACGGAAAAAGAAACTTGGTCATTAGGATCATTGAGCGTTTTAGCAACAAAGAAGTTTTTATTATTTTTGGCGGTATCTTATTAATGATTTCTTCAGTTTTCTTGATTTCATTTTACAGTAATAACCAGGGCAATGCGAGCAATAATGTTATTTGGTTAATAGACATCCCTATTTCGTTAATTGTTGCATTTGCACTCTTACAAGAATTAAATAAAGCATTTAAAAACCGTGGAATGCGCTTTATGTACATCCCTACTTTTGCCCTATTTTTATTAATCGTTATTGCCGTAACACATAGAATCATTCCAATTGATCAAACGGTACATTGGTTTTCAGAAACCACCTGGGATTTAGTAGGTGTTGTTACCGGTCTATCATTCAAGTTCTTATTTATCCTATTATTTACCATTTTATTATATAGTTGGAAATTATTAGCTGAAAAAGAAGAACAGCAATCTGAATTCGCAAAAATAAAAGTCTCAATACAATCATTGGAAAAAGACAAAGAGACGTTATTAATTGCCAATGAAAGTCATTTAGACACTATCAAACATTTAAAATCTGATTTAAACCAACAAAAAAAGAAATACAAAAAGCTAAAAAAAGCATCTATTGTGGCATTGTCCGATCGTCAAAAAGAAGTATTGGCCAACTTAGCAATTTGTGGTACTCAAAAATCGTATACAGAAATTGCTGAAGAAATGCACATTAGTGTAGATGGTTTTCAAGCACATATTTATCAAATTAAAAAAGCGTTGAACATCTCTGGATCGGGAGGAAAAGAGCAATTGATGCAATATGCAAATGATCAGAACCTATTAGTATTTGCTACAATTTCTTGCGATTCCTAAACACTACTTAATTAGTACTTAAGCATGCGTCTCTAAAAAAATCACTAGTGCGTAACCCCCTATTTTTAATTGATTAAAAGCAACTTAGCCAAAATCAATTTTAAATACCATGAAAAAAACGATCACACTACTTGGGCTTTTAGGAAGCCCATTATTTCTTGCTGCACAAGAAAAAACGCCCTCTTTAGATCAACGAATCGACGCCTCATTTGGCAATGCCACAAGCTGGTTTACTGACGCAATTCTAGCAGAAATTCCAATAACAGAAAACATTGGCATTCCATGGGTGTTAATTGTATTAATTACTGGAGCCGTATACTTTTCTATCTATTTTAAACTGATCAATTTTAAAGGATTCTTTACGGCAATTAATGTGGTAAGAGGAAAATATGACCATGTAGATACTCATGAAGCACAAACCGATATTTTAGAGACAATTAAAGTTGAAGGAGAAGGAGAAGTCTCCCATTTTCAAGCATTGACAGCTGCCTTATCTGCAACTGTTGGATTGGGAAATATAGCAGGCGTTGCAATTGCACTTTCCATTGGTGGCCCAGGTGCTACTTTTTGGATGATTCTCGTTGGTTTATTAGGAATGGCTTCAAAATTTGTTGAATGTACTTTAGGTGTACAGTACCGAGAAATTGCAGCTGACGGAACCGTTTATGGCGGACCGATGTATTATCTAAAAAACGGATTAAAAGGGTTAGGCCTTAGCAAATTTGGAAAAGTACTTTCTGTAATCTTTGCCATTATGTGTATTGGTGGCTCTTTTGGCGGGGGAAACATGTTTCAAGTAAACCAAGCATTTAAACTTTTTGAATATGTAACAGGTGGCAAAGAAAGTTTTATTTACGGTCAAGGATGGTTGTTTGGATTGGTAATGGCCGTTTTTGCAGGGATTGTAATTATTGGCGGGATTAAAAAAATAGCAAAAGTGACTGATAAAATTGTCCCTGTTATGGTACTGGTTTATGTATTGGCAATCCTTACCATTCTAGGGATGAATTACACACAAATTCCAAATGCAATCTACCAAATATTTGATGGTGCCTTTAACCCAACGGGCGTAGCTGGAGGATTTATTGGAGTCATGATTCAAGGATTTAGACGAGGAGCTTTTTCTAACGAAGCTGGTATTGGCTCTTCATCAATTGCCCATTCAGCAGTAAAAACAAGATATCCAGCTAGTGAAGGCTTAGTGGCACTATTAGAACCTTTTATTGATACGGTGCTTGTATGTACAATGACAGCACTGGCATTAATCATTACAGGTCAATTAACAGCAGGAAGTGAAATTTCTTTTGAGCAAGGAGTGATATTAACATCAAAAGCCTTAGAAAGTGGCATCTCTTGGTTTCCTTATTTATTGTCTGTAGCCGTTATTCTTTTTGCCTTTTCATCTATGATCTCATGGTCATATTACGGGTTTCAAGCCTGGTCCTATTTATTTGGAAGGAAGAAAAGCACTGGAAATATTTACAAAATAATCTTTTGTGTTTTTACAGTAATTGGGGCAGCAGCAACCTTAAATGCAGTTGTAGATTTTTCTGATGCCATGATCTTTGCAATGATGGTTCCTAATATGATTGGTCTTGTATTATTAGCGCCCAAAGTTATTCAAGAACTTAAGCGTTATAAAACAGCAATTCAGCATAAATAAACAACTATCTAATCTTATAAAAACCTACGCATGCATAAACAACTAATTACCCTTTTATTTTTTTTACTATTTTTTCATAGTTGCAAAAATGTCAAAACAGCAGAGAACGTCGAAAAATGGAAAAAAGAAATCGTACACGTTGAGCAAGACTTTAATGATTTAGCTCAAAAAATAGGACTTGCAGATGCCTTTTATAAATACGCAGCACATGATGGTGTGATTAGAAAAAACGGAAAATTGATTAAAGGAAAATCGGCCATTCAAAAATGGATCAAAAATGATGCTCGCCCCAATCAAACGCTTACCTGGAAACCAACTTTTGTTGAGGTAAGCAACGCTGGAGATTTAGCATATACTTATGGGGATGCCACTTTTACATTCATGGACGCACAAGGAGCAAAAAAGATAAAAACCAGTGTTTATCATACCGTTTGGAAACGGCAAAAAAATGGTGACTGGAAATTTGTGTGGGATTAAATTGTAAAATTTTAAGTCTTACTATTTCTATAATTTTAATTTGTCATTTGTTTCTTGTTTCGAACAGAACATCAAAATAAGATAAACAAAAAATCTAATCTCAGGCCTTGAGGCGATTAAGACCCCTGTCATGATGCTTAAAAAGCATCTTCATAATTGAATGGTCTGGTAATAACAATATGCAAACAACATGAGAACTACGATATGCATCACAATCATTTTCCTACGCATAACTTGCTATGCTCAAGAATTATTCAGCGACACCCTTCTAAAGGAAGATTTTAAAATCCTAACAAAAGCGATATGCGAAGTATCTCCAAACTTGAGTTTAAAAGAAAAAGCAAGTTTATATAATTATTTCAATAATCGCAGTGAAAAATTGAACGGAAAAACAATGTCCGCCATCGATTTTTTCAGGTTCTTAATGGATACAAAAGCCAATACAAAATTAGATGAACACGGAACCATTTCTCTTTCCAATAAAGAAATGAAAACACTTTTGTCTAACAAAAAAATCTTATTTCCATTACCGATTATCATTCTCAATAATAAATTAATTATCAACCATAACAATGTTCAAATACCTTATGGTTCTATTATTTCGAAAATCAATGGGGTTTCTATTTCAGGCCTCATTGATGGATTACTTAGAGAAAAAAACACGGCTGCTTTAAGAAATTTAGAGCAGTCTTTCGATGTGTTATTTTTCATAAAGTACGGCGCTCCAAAAACATTTAACATCACATATACGCTACCCAATTCTAGTGTCAATGAAACGCTAAAAATAAGCCCTGTAAGCATAAAAACGCGTGAAAACATCTACAGCAATACTGTATACCCTCTTAACCAAGAACTATTAAAAAATGTTATAAATACCCGTTATTTTAAAAACTCTGATGCATATTACATCCAATTAAATTCATTCAATTGGAAAGGAGAAACTAAAAATGTCTATTCTGCTTTTAGAAAGCAGTTCTCAAAAATTTTTAAGAAAATAAAAAAACAGAAGCCTAAAAATCTAATCATTGATTTGAGATACAATCGAGGAGGCAATATGATTATCCCTGGCTTATTCTATTCGTATATCTCACAAGGAAACTTTAAGGAGTATATGTCTCTAATAGTTCCTGATTTCAAACTGCCATGTAAGAATAATATTTATGCCATAGAAAATAATCCTATCAATTCTAAAGGCGTTGAAAATCTCATGACTAATTTTAAAAAACATTTCAAGAAAAACAATGGCTATTACGAGAATGTTTTTATCAATAATGTAAAACGATTCGAAAACAAAAGCAGTTTTAATGGTGATATCTATTTACTAATAGGAGGAAGAACTTTTTCTGCCGCTTCTTATTATACTTCTTTGTTTAAAAGCCATAAAAGAGGTAAAATTGTTGGTGAACAGATTGGAGGTTCTCATCAGAACATCACAGCTGGAAAACAAATTGACTATGTTTTGCCCAATACAAAAATCAGACTCTCCATTCCAATAGCTGTGTTGAAATTTTCACAAAACTTAAGCATCAATGCTCCTAAACAAAAAATAACTCCTAACTTCCTACAAACGGATGCATTTAAATACCAATCCTTTCTAAAAAAAGAAGATTGGGATTTACAAACTGTCTTCGACTTGATAAAAAAGGATTGACTTTAAAAAAAGGTTGTCACAAAAAGCGCTTTAATCGTTTACTTCTCTAGCGTATCAAATCAATAAAAACGCATTCCGAAATCTAATTTATATTCGATTAAAGGATAAAAGAAGACTTTATTCATAGCGCAAATACCAATTGCAACTGTAAGCAACTAATTGAAACATTATAAATTACCCATGCAAGCAAAGAAATCTTAAACATTTTATGTAGCTTTATCACCTTTATAAAACAACAACCAATGAAAAAATTATCCGTACTATTTGTTTTTACATTGCTATGCTTTGCATGTAATGAAACTACAAACTCTAAATCAACCTCTACCGAATTAACTGCAGAAGAAAAAACTGACAAAGCCAATATCAAAAAAATATTTGACAGTGCATTACTTCATGGAAAATCATACGAATGGCTAAGAGATTTAACATCAAATATTGGTGGTAGAATGTCTGGATCTCCAGAAGCAGCCATGGCTGTTACATGGGGAGAGCGCGTAATGAAAGAAGCAGGATTAGATTCTGTTTGGCTACAACCGGCAATTGTGCCTCATTGGGTTCGTGGAGAAAAAGAAGTTGCTTATTATATTTCTAAGGGCCAAAAAGTTGACTTGGCTGTTGCAGCTTTAGGAAGCTCGATTGGTACACCAAAAAGTGGCATCAACGCCGAAGTGATAGAAGTAAAAAGTATTAAAGAAGCCGAAGCTTTGGGAGAAAAAGCTCGCGGAAAAATCATCTTCTTTAACAGACCTTTTGATGCTACACTTATCAATACATTCCAAGCTTATGGCGGGTGTGTTGGCCAACGTGTATTTGGAGCAAAAGCTGTAGGCAAATTTGGTGCTTTAGCCGTTTTAGTACGTTCTATGACTAACAGACTTGACAATTACCCACATACAGGAACCATGCGTTATGGAGACATTCCTAAAAGCGAATACATTCCTACTGCAGCTTTAAGTACAGTAGCAGCCGAAAACCTAAGCAAACAATTAAAAGAAGACCCAACACTTAAGGTATATTTCAGACAGCGTTGTGAAAATTTACCCAAAGAGAAATCATTCAATGTAATTGGTGAGATTAAAGGATCTGAAAATCCAGAAAAAATTATCGTTGTAGGTGGGCATTTAGATTCATGGGATTTAGGTGATGGTGCTCATGATGATGGAACTGGAATTGTTCAAGCTTTAGAAGTTTTACATATTTTTAAAACCAACAACATCAAACCTAAAAATACGATTAGGGTTGTTTTCTTTATGGATGAAGAGCAAGGTGGCGGTGGTGCAACAGCCTATGCCGATGCTGTAAAGCTGACTAGTGAAAATCATTTAGGCGGCTTAGAGTCTGATGCTGGAGGCCATACTCCAAGAGGATTTACAATTGATGCCAATGCTGGAAATACAAAACTTTTAAAAAGCTGGAAAAAATTATTAGCGCCTTATGGCTTGCATGATATTGCTAAAGGTGGAAGCGGTGCTGATATCAGTCCTTTAAAAGCAGCAGAAACAACATTGGTTGGTTACAGACCCGATTCGCAACGCTACTTTGATTATCATCATGCAGCAACAGATACCTTTGATAAAGTAAATAAAAGAGAGTTAGAATTAGGAAGCGCTTCTATGGCCAGTATGATTTACTTAATGGATAAATATTTAGAAAACCCAGATTCGGTTAAACAATAATAATTATGAAAAAATTCATCTTATCATTCGGAATAATTACTGCATTTTTTTCTTGCCAACAACAAGAAAAAGCAGACATCATTGTTATCAATGCAAATGCATATACAGTAAACAACAATTTTGACAAAGCGGAAAGTTTTGCGGTTAAAGACGGGAAATTTATTGCGGTTGGAACCAATGATGAAATTCAATCTAAATACGCAGGTTTAAAAACGATAGATGCAGAAAATCAAACTGTTGTTCCTGGGTTAATTGATGCCCATTGTCATTTTTTTGGATTGGGATTGAGTCTACAAAAAGTAGATTTGAGAGGAACAAAAAGTTATGATGAAATCTTAGAAAAACTCGTTGCCTTTAAAAAGGAAAAAAACGCCGATTATATTACAGGTCGTGGTTGGGATCAAAACGATTGGGAAGTAAAAGTTTTTCCGACAAAAGAAAAACTAGACAAATTATTTCCAAATACACCCGTTGCGATTCGTAGAGTGGATGGACATGCGTTATTGGTAAATGAAGCCGCTTTAAAGCACTCAGGAATCTCAAGCACAAAATTCCCTAAAAAAGTTACAGGTGGAGAATTTATTCAAAAAAACGGAAAACTAACTGGTGTATTAATAGATGCAGCAATGCAATACATTAAAACTCCCAATTCTACCAGAAAAGAAGCCATTCAAGGATTACTAGATGCACAAAAAGTCTCTTTTAGTTATGGATTAACCACTGTTAATGATGCGGGACTAGCGAGAGGAGCTATCGAATTAATGGACAGCTTACACATCGCTGGAGCTTTAAAAATGCGTGTGTATGCAATGGTTTCTGTAAGTCAAGAAAACCTTGATTATTACTTAGAAAAAGGAATTATTAAAACTGACAGATTGAATGTACGTTCATTTAAAGTTTATGGTGATGGTGCTTTGGGCTCTCGTGGAGCAGCCATGAGAAAATCATATAGTGACAGAGACAACCATCATGGAGCCTTGATTTACAAGCCAAAAAGATATACAGAAATTGCGGCACAAATTGCTAAATCTAAATATCAAATGAACACCCACGCAATTGGAGACTCTGCTAATACTCATATTTTAAAGACCTATAAAATGGCTTTAAAAGGTCAAAAAGACAGGCGTTGGAAAATAGAACATGCACAAATTGTTTCCCCAGAAGATTTTGACATGTTTGACAATATTGTCCCTTCTGTACAACCAACACACGCTACTAGTGATATGTATTGGGCAAAAGATAGAGTTGGTGCAGCCCGCATGAAAGGAGCCTATGCCTATAAAGATTTACTAAACAAATACGGAAGTGTTGCCCTAGGAACCGATTTCCCAGTAGAAAGAGTAAGTCCCTTTTTAACTTTTTACGCGGCAGCAATTCGAAAAGACACAGACAATTACCCAGCAGGAGGTTTTCAAATGGAGAACGCATTAACAAGAGAACAAACTTTACGTGGCATGACTATTTGGGCAGCACATTCTAACTTTGAAGAAAATGAAAAAGGAAGCATTGAAGTGGGTAAATTTGCCGATTTTGTAATTCTAAACCAAAATATAATGGAAGTTGAAGGTAGCAAAATTCCAAATACGAAAGTGATCGGAACCTATGTGAATGGAGAAAAGGTGCATTAATAATAACTTTTGCATTATATTCGCCAGTTCAAAACATTAAACCATTCTATGAAACATTATGTATCTCTTTTATGTCTTTTTCTTCTTACTTCATGTATGAAAGATTTTGAAGTTCCAGATGCCTTAGACCAAACTGAAACAGACATTGTTAAATATATTGCAGACAACAACTTAAATACACAAAGAAGTAATTCTGGTTTGTATTATATTATTGAAGAAGAAGGAACAGGCGATAGCCCTGCTACGGACTCTAATGTCACGGTTGCCTACAAAAGATATCTTTTAGACGGCACTGTTTTTGACCAAAGTAGTTCAAGTGGAATCTCTTTTAATTTAAGTCAAGTAATCCCTGGATGGACGGAAGGTCTCACCTATTTTAAAGAAGGAGGTAAAGGAAAATTAATTATCCCCTCACACTTGGCATATGGACCAAATGGCACAAGTGGAATTCCCGGTGGAGCTGTATTAGTCTTTGACATCAGCCTTTTAAAAGTACTTTAAAAAAACACTAATAAAAAAAAGCGAAACCTAGGTTTCGCTTTTTTTTTATTCAGAAATTATTGGGCTGATAAAATCGGCTATACTCCCAACTCCATTTTTAGCCAGATACTTGATAAATGCCGAGCCAATAATTGCACCACTTGAAAACTCACAAGCAGTATCAAAAGTTTCCTTGTCAGAAATACCAAAACCAATAATTAACTTGCTTTTTAAATTCATGGCTTTTACACGTTCAAAATACCCAATTTGTTGTTCAGAAATTTCACCTTTGGCACCGGTAATTGAAGCTGAAGCAACCACATAAATAAATGCCTCTGACAACGCGTCTATCTTTCTAATTCGTTTATCTGATGTATGTGGAGTAATTAAAAACACATTTGTCAATCCATACTTTTTAAATAACTGCTGATAATGATTTTCATACTCTATCATTGGCAAATCGGGAAGAATGACCGTTTCTATTCCACAAGTCACACAAGCTTGACAAAATTTATCTTCCCCATATTTTAACAGCTGATTTAAATACCCCATCAACACCAACGGCGTTGAGTTTGTGTCTTTTATTGCTTTTAATTGCTCAAAAACAATGTCCAAGTTCATGCCATTTTGCAAAGCCACCTGACTACTATCTTGAATCGTTGGTCCATCTGCCAACGGGTCAGAATATGGCAACCCTACCTCTATAAAATCGACATTACTTTTACTCAATTCTGAGACAATGGCTTGTGTATCATTTAAATTTGGAAAACCCGCTGTAAAAAAAATTGACAGAACGTTCTTTTTATCTTCTAATAGTTGATTTAGTTTTTTCATTTTTTTAAGCTTCTAAATGATTGATATAGGTTTCCAAATCTTTGTCTCCCCTACCCGATAAATTCACGACGACAACCTGATCTTCCTTCAAGTTCATTTTTGGTAAAACCGCCAATGCATGTGCACTTTCTAAGGCAGGTATAATTCCTTCAATTTTTGTCAACTCATAAGCGGCGGTTAACGCTTCTTTATCTGTAGCATTCATAAATCGAGCGCGTTTTGTTTCATGTAAATAGGCATGCAAAGGTCCAACTCCAGGATAATCTAATCCTGCAGATATAGAATAAGGCTCTACAATTTGACCATATTCATCTTGCATTAGGATGGTTTTACTTCCATGAATTACCCCAACATCTCCTAATTGAGAAGTCGCTGCACTTTCGCCAGAATCTACTCCTAACCCAGCTGCTTCTACAGCGATGAGCTCCACTTCTTCATCCTCTAAATAATGATAAAAAGCACCAGCTGCATTAGACCCACCTCC
>Ga0105356_10007340_pt1 | contig 10143 bp, 8 predicted proteins | sample GOMGulsemesocosm_3_FD_83502 | JGI IMG/M metagenome (GOLD analysis project Ga0105356, IMG submission 83502) | Methane-oxidizing microbial communities from mesocosms in the Gulf of Mexico - GOM9D Gulf of Mexico | ecosystem: Environmental > Aquatic > Marine > Cold seeps | place: Gulf of Mexico...
GACCCTTAAAACATCCTACACCGTTACCGAGTTGAGCCATGGAATCGATTATTGAAGAGCTGAGAGCCTGTAACGAGGCGGTACCGGTACCGCTGGAGCTGCCGGATATGGACGATATTATTGACGCCGAGGAGATACTGCTGCTGTCGTTGGACGCTGAGTTTCGAAAGTTTATGTTGACCGTTAGCGATGTGGTGTTTGGCACTATCGAGCCAGTTACCGTGGCCGACCCCAATTCTCACACCTATTTACCGGAAGTGGCGGCGACTGCTTGGTCACTGGGTCTGTCCCGAGAATTAATCCCACTGTGTGAATACCGTGGCGGTTATTACTGTACCAATGAGGTCGGTGAAGTGCTGCTGTGGAAAGACGGGAAGATGAGCAGCGACGAACCTTGGCGCGATGTGTGGCAGTGGGCCGAGGGCGTTTGGCTGGAAGGTTATGTCTAAAGTGCAGCGTTCTACTGAGCTGCTATCGACCCAGACGCCCATTTTGTATTCCTTTCGGCGCTGTCCCTATGCCATTCGTGCGCGTTGGGCGCTCTATTTATGCGGACACACGGTAGCGCTTCGGGAAGTATTACTGCGCGACAAACCGCCCTGTCTGGTGGAGTATTCGGCTAAGGCGACGGTACCGGTGCTGGTATTGCCCGATGGCAGGGTGATCGACGAGAGTATCGATATTATTAATTGGGCACTGTCGGTGAATGACCCCCAGGGCCTGTTGCAGCCGCTAGGGGCACCCGATCGCCGGCAGTCGCTGCTGCTGATAGAGCAGAATGACCAGCAGTTTAAACCGCTGTTGGATCGCTATAAATACGCTGACCGCCACCCGCAGCAATCGCAGCAGGAGTACCGGCGGCAGGCCGAATTTTTCCTGCTGTTGCTAGAGGCACAGTTGCAGCGGGGAGATTATCTATTGGGGGCCAGACAATCGCTGGCTGATGTGGCGATATTGTCCTTTATTCGCCAGTTTGCCGCGGTGGACAAGGCCTGGTTTGATAACAGTCCCTATCCGGCACTACGGCGTTGGCTGCAGCGTGGGATGGCTAGTCCGAGCTTTGTCGCAGTGATGGCAAAAGTGCCGCGCTGGCAGCTCGGGCAAGCGGTTTGTCTGTTTCCGCCTCTGCACGGCTCGCAGTAAATCCATACAGGGCCTGCGCCAGCCACTATCACAGAGGGAGCTTGTTTAGTGCTGTGGCTTAGTGGCCCTTGCAGCGCTACTCAACAAACGCTCGCTCAATCACATAGTGTCCCGCTATACCTTTGCGCGTTTCCCGAAAGCCTCGGCGATCGAGAATGGCACAGCTGTCTTTTAACATCGCCGGGCTGCCGCAAATCATAAAGCGGTCATGCTCGGTATCGATCGGCGGCAAGCCGATATCGGTGCTGAGCTTGCCACTGTCCAACAGATCGGTAATGCGACCGGTATTTTTAAACGCTTCCCGGGTGACCGTTGGGTAATAAATCAGCTTGTTGCGAACCTCCTCTCCCAAGTATTCGTTGTTGGGCAGGGCGTGATCGATAGTTTCCCGGTAGGCTAACTCTTCGGCATAGCGACAGCCGTGGGTCAATATCACCCGATCAAACTGCTGATAGGTCTCTGGATCCTTAATAATGCTGATAAAGGGTGCCAAGCCGGTGCCGGTGCTAATCAAGTACAAATTGCGACCCGGCAGCAGATTGTCCAATATCAGGGTACCGGTGGGTTTGTTGCTCAGTAGTACCTCGTCGCCAGGTTTTATCAATTGCAGTTTAGAAGTCAGCGGGCCGTCTGCCACCTTAATGCTAAAAAATTCCAGTTCTTCCTCGTAGTTGGCACTGGCAATACTGTAGGCACGCATCAGGGGTTTGCCCTCAGATTCCAGCCCTAACATGGTGAAATGGCCATTCTTAAAGCGGAAACCAGAGCGGCGGGTGGTTTTAAAGCTGAACAGGCTATCGGTCCAGTGATTGACGTCGGTCACGGTCTCTTTTAGTAGTGTGCTCATGGTCTTTCCACCTGCTAATTAACTTCATGGCTATGTAATAGTCACAGAGCATAAATAAATATCTCATATAGGTGAAATGGGTTATTCTTATATTTATAATCGGTTTTGCTTGTTATAGATTGTTGAATTTACTGCTTAATGGTTCTGAGCGGCATACTTTTGTCGCTCGCATCTATTCGTTTAGGTTGCTGGTGCAACAACGGAGCATCACCATGCGTTATACCCTGCGTCAACTCGAAGTCTTTTTGGCTACTGCCAACTATGAAAATGTCACCCGCGCCGCCGACAGCCTAGCTATGTCTCAATCTGCCGCCAGTGGCGCGTTAAAGGATTTAGAGCAGCAATTTGATGTATTGCTGTTCGACCGAGTTGGCAAACGGCTGCAAGTTAACGAATTGGGTCGGCTGCTGCGTCCCAAGGCCGAGGCTTTTTTGGAGCAGGCCCGGGAATTGGAGTCAGAACTGTCTACTCATCAGCATGTTGGCAGTTTAAAAGTCGGTGCCACCTTAACCATTGGCAACTATCTGGCGGTGGACTTGATGGCGGAGTTTATGCGGGAAATTCCCAGCGCCCAGGTTAGTCTCGAAGTGGCCAATACCGTTGCCATCGCCCGTCAGGTAGCCAACTTCGAGCTGGACATTGGGCTTATCGAAGGCGAGACCCAGCACCCGGATCTGACTGTTAGCCACTGGCGCGACGACGAGCTAGTGGTATTTTGTGCTCCCAGTCATCCCTGGGCAGAGCGCGGCCAGCTTTCCGACGACGACTTGTTAGCGGCCCAGTGGATTTTGCGCGAGACCGGCTCCGGTACCCGTCAAGCTTTCGATAGGGCCATGCACGGGCTGTTGTCGAATCAAAAGATTACCTTGGAGTTGCAGCACACCGAGGCGATTTTGCGGGCGGTGGAGGCGGGTTTGGGTATTTCCTGTTTGTCGCGCATTGCCCTGCAAGACTCCTTCGCCAGGGGTACGCTGGTGCCGCTGGCAGTGCCGCAGCGGGATTTGTCCCGGGCTTTTTACTTTATTTTGCGTCGCGACAAATACCTCAGTGAAGGTATTAAAAAATGGCTAGAGCTTTGCCGGCGACCGCTTGCTAGCAGCTGACATCAACCCGACTGGTGGCCAAGATTGTTGTTAAGTGGCGCCAATATATAGACCGATTAGCAACTTTGTCGCTATTGCTGCTTTTTGGCTTCGTTGTGTTGCCCGACCAGATCCGATAAAATACCCGCCCATTTTATGAGCAATGCCCCCTACGCCTGCCCAGTGATTGCCTGTTGCGGCGCGTTAGTTGAACGCGATAGCCATGGCGCAGCGCCTAAACCCGAGAGTAAAACATGTTTGAATTTCACCCCAGTAAAGTGGCGACCGTCAAAAATGATGTGTTGTCGGGACTGACCGTGGCGTTAGCGTTGGTGCCGGAGGCAGTCGCATTTGCCTTTGTCGCCGGGGTTGAACCGTTGGTGGGCCTGTACGCCGCCTTTATGGTGGGGTTGATAACAGCCTGTATCGGCGGCCGCCCGGGTATGATCTCCGGTGCTACCGGTGCGCTGGCAGTGGTAATGGTGGCTCTGGTAGCCGATCACGGGGTAGAGTATTTGTTTGCCACGGTAGTATTAATGGGCTTGTTGCAGATGACCGCAGGGGCACTAAAGCTGGGTAAATTTATCCGCATGGTGCCGCACCCAGTTATGTTGGGTTTTGTTAACGGTCTGGCGATTGTTATTTTCTTGGCGCAGTTAAGTCAGTTTGGCACACCCGGTGAAGCCGGTTGGTTGGCCGGTACCTTTATGGAAGGCAGCATCGTCGATATCGCCTGGTTGGAGAGCGGCCAGCTCGGCATGTTATTGGGCCTAGTCGCACTGACAATGGCTATTATTCACTATCTGCCGCGTTTCACCACCGCCATACCGTCATCGTTGGTCGCCATTTTAGTGGTGAGCTTCTTGGTATTTGGTCTCAACTTGGATACCCGAGTCGTGGGCGACATCGCCTCGATTAAGGGCGGTTTCCCGGTGCTGCATATTCCCCAAGTGCCGCTGTCGATGGAAACTTTCTTCATTATTCTTCCCTATTCGATCATTCTCGCAGCTATTGGTTTGATCGAGTCACTGCTAACCCTGCGCTTAGTAGATGAAATTACCGAGACTCGGGGCCACGGTAACCGTGAGTGTATCGGTCAGGGCGTTGCTAATACCGTTACCGGTATGTTTGGCGGCATGGGCGGCTGCGCGATGATTGGTCAGAGCATGATTAATGTTAACTCTGGCGGCCGCGGACGGCTGTCGGGTATTACCGCGGCGCTGTGTTTATTAATGTTTATTCTGGTGGCCTCGCCGCTGATTGAAGCCATTCCCCTGGCGGCGTTGATCGGGGTAATGTTTATCGTCGTGATAGGTACCTTCGAATGGAGTAGCTTTCGCATAGTCGGCAAGGTACCGCGCAGTGATGCCATGGTACTGGTGTTGGTATCGGCGGTTACTGTGGTTACCGACCTGGCAGTGGCGGTGGTCGTTGGGGTGATCGTATCGGCTCTGGTTTTTGCGTGGGAGCACGCCAAACACATACTCATTGAGGCGCGGGAAGACCATAAGGGCTCTACCGTTTACGCCGTGACTGGCCCACTGTTTTTTGGCTCGGTAACTGCATTTTTAGAACGCTTTGACCCCGGCCAAGACAACGACGATGTGATTATCGACTTCGCCCGTTCCCGGGTGGCTGATCATTCTGGCTTAGAGGCGATCGACACCCTCGCCGACCGCTACGTCAGCGCCGGTAAAACACTGCATCTGGTTCACCTCAGCAGCGAGTGTCGCGAACTGTTAACTCGGGCCGGCTCACTGGTGGAAGTCAATGTTATAGAAGATCCGCAGTATTTTGTCGCCGACAATGCCCTGGGCTAACACCGCAGCCGCCATCTCATAGCCCCGAGCCGCCCATGCTGCGCATACGACAAATAGGACTAATCGCTGGCCCGCTGGTTTTTGTTGGCTGCACGCAGCTGTTGCCACCGGCGGGTCTGGGTGCTCAGGGACTGATGGTGCTGGCGGCGGCACTGTGGATGGCCATCTGGTGGACCAGCGAAGCGGTGCCGATGGCGGTAACGGCCTTTCTCCCCCTAATTATCTTTCCGCTGCTGGATTTAGGTAGCCTCAAAACCGTAGGTAGCAGTTATGCTAGCAAGGCGGTATACCTGACCCTGGGCGGTTTTATTCTCGGCCTCGCCCTGCAGCGCTGGAAGCTGCATATTCGCATCGCGCTGCTAACGATTAGGGCAGTGGGCAGCCAGCCGCAACGGGTGGTCGGCGGTTTTATGCTGGCCAGCGCGTTTTTATCGATGTGGATTACCAATACTGCCACCACCGTTATGATGCTGCCCATTGCCTCCTCGGTGGCGTTGCTGCTGGCCAATGGCGACAGTGATAACGATGCACTTCAGCGCGCCCACTTTGGCACCGCGTTAATGTTGGGGCTGGCCTACAGCGCCAGTATCGGCGGCATGATGACACTAGTCGGGACCTCCACCAATGTCATGTTCAAGGGTTTTTTTGAGGACAACTACGGTCTCGAAATCAACTTTTTAGACTGGATGATAGTGGCGGTACCGATCGGCTTATCGCTGTTGCTGATTGCCTGGTGGCTGCTAACCCGGCTGTTGTTCCCCTGTGCCGGCGCCGAACAGGGTGCTATTGGTGTCGCCATCGATGACAAGCTCGCCGAGCTGGGACCAATGAGCAGCCCGGAACGGCGTACGCTAATGGTGTTTTTACTCACCGTCGGGCTCTGGGTCGGTAAGTCTTGGCTGCAACCGCTGATCGGCGATATTAAACTTAACGACGCCTCGATTGCTATGTTTGGGGCGCTGTTATTGTTTGTTATTCCCGCCGACTGGAACCGTGGCAGCTTTTTATTGAGCTGGAGTGATACCCGGGAGCTGCCCTGGGGCATTTTGTTACTGCTTGGCGGTGGCCTCGCCTTAGCCGGGGCAATGAACGACTTTGGTGTAGCCAGCTGGATCGGCGCTAAGATTAGCGCCTTCGGCGAGTTGCCTATCTGGCTGCTGATAGTAGCCACCGTTGCGCTGATTATCTTTTTGTCGGAGCTGATGAGCAATGTCGCCACTCTGACCGCCTTTTTACCGGTTATTGTCGCCGTGGCCCTGGGTTTTGGTGAAAACCCGTTGCTGTTGGCTCTGCCAGCGGCCTTTGCTGCCAGTTGCGCCTTTATGCTGCCGGTGGCAACACCTCCCAATGCCATTGTTTTTGCCAGTAACTTGCTGAGTATTCCGCAGATGGCCAGGGCTGGCCTAATACTCAATATTATCGCCATTCCACTGCTGGCCATCGTCTGTTATTTCCTCGCCAGTCAGGTGTTTGAACTGCAGTTGGGCCAGGTGCCGGACTGGGCCATTTGAGGCTCTTTAGCCACTTCCTAAAGATGCTATGTTAGATTATTTGTCCTCGTAACAATACCAACGTTTACCACCAGCCACAGATGTGACGCAATAGCTGTGTCGAACTGTGCCCCTAGGCTACTATTAATGTCAGTAATTTAACCGAGCTATAGTGGCGAAGGTAACGCATCCAGTGAGGTGGCAATATGGATAGGGCTGATAATAACTCCCCGAATACAAACCCGACCGAGGGCATTGGCGCTAAGCAGTGGTATCTGGATGCCGGCGGTGAGCCTCTGGGCCCCTATTCATCGGCACAGATTATCGGCGGTTTAAAGCAGGGCAAGGTGACTCAGGACATGTTGTTATTTGGTCCCGGTATGGACAAGTGGGAGCCAGTGGGCTGGCATCCTACCTTTAATGTTGAGGCGGGGCTGGTCAAGCCCACACCGCTACCCAAGGCCACATTTCACCGCCAGCAGATGGTTCACGATATTGACTTCACCGTATACGGTGACGACATGCAATACGTCGAGATTGAATTAGATCCGGGTGAGGCGGCCATCGCCGAGGCCGGAGCGATGATGTATATGGATAACGATGTCACCATGGAGACGGTATTTGGTGAAGGTAACCAGAGCGGCGTGGTCAACAGCTTGCTGGGTGCCGGCAAGCGCTTGCTAACCGGTGAAAGCTTGTTTATGACGGTGTTTAGCAACACCGGTGCCGGCAAAGCTCAGGTGGCTTTTGCCGCCCCTTACCCAGGTAAAATTATTCCGCTCAATCTGGCGGAGTTTGGCGGTGAAATTGTGTGCCAGAAAGATGCTTTTTTATGCGCCGCCAAGGGGGTCACCATCGATATCGCCTTTCAGAAAAAGCTCGGCGCCGGCCTGTTTGGTGGCGAGGGTTTTATTATGCAGAATCTGCGCGGCGACGGCCTGGCTTTTGTGCACGCCGGTGGCAGTATTCACAATGTTGATCTGGCTCCGGGACAGCGGATAAAAGTCGATACTGGTTGCCTAGTTGCGCTAGACAAGAGCGTGAATTACGACATCGAATATGTGGGTGGTATTAAGAGCGCGTTGTTCTCCGGGGAGGGCTTTTTCTTTGCCCAGTTAACCGGCCCCGGCAATGTCTGGCTGCAGTCTATGCCCTTTAGTCGCCTGGCGGGTAAGATCGGCTCGGCACTACCGGCTAGAAGTGGCGGCAGTGCTAGCGTTGGTGAGGGCTCACTAATCGACTCGCTAGGAGGAATAGGCAATATTCTTACAGGGCGCTAACCATCAGTTGAAATTCATCCAACTGTTGAGTGCTGCCAGACGAAATTGCTCGCCCTCAAATTCCAATACTAGGCTGTCTTTTAAGATGGCGGTAATGCGCAACTGCGGTGATAGCTGGGCGCCGGTTTTCAGCCGTTTGCCATTCAATACCACCAAACCACCGGCCTCGGCGTAGATGTGCAGGCTATAGTTTATAGTCGGCACCGTACGCTGTACGCGTCGGGGCATCTGTGCCAGCAGCGGGATACTGTTGAGAATGGCGAGGCTGTTGTCGATCGCCGCTTCGGCAGTTACTGGCTGTGGTATCGCGGCCGTGGGTGTTGATTGCTGCGGCGGTTGATAGAGAGCGTCAATCGCGGTGGTGTTCGTCGCAATAGATTTCGCAGTGGCGGTCACCGTCCCCCCCAATTTTGTGACCGCAGCAAGGGTCGCGACTTCAGCGGGTTGCGCTATAGCGGTGTCTGTCAGGATAACTGTTTCCGCGATACTGATGGTGTTAGCTGCTGCACGCGTTGGCTGTACCGTTGCTCCCGCCATTGCATGCGCCATTGAATTTTGGGTTGTAGATGGGCTTGTCGATGAGGTTCGGGGTTCGCCGGATGGCTGGCTCTGCTGATAGAAAAACCCCACCGCTACCGCCACTATCATTAGTTCCAATGCCCAGCGCCGCAGCGGTAGCGGGCTGCCTGCGTTAGAGCGGGTACTATCGTCACGGCTGGGCGGAGCTTGTTGGCTGTTGCGCTCGCGGTCGGCGCGGTTGAGTGCATCGAGAATCAAGGACATGCGCTAGCGCTCCGTGGCGGCATTTGCAGGGGAATCGCTGTTTTGCAACAGTGCTGGAGCCAGACCGAGGCGCTCGTTGAGCGCTAATAAGGTCTTTAAGCCGACTACGCCGTCTGCCTGCAAACCGCTGTTGCGCTGGAATAAGCTTACCCGCTGAGCAAGGGCAGCATTAAAAAGGGTTTTCGCCAGGGGCTGCTGCTGGCCATCGAGCTGCGCAAATTGGCGGCCCAGCCACTGTACCAAGGCACCGCTGTCGCCTTTGGCAATTGCGCCGCGGTAGCCGTAGGGGGCGCGCCAGACGAAGCTGAAATCGCCGGTCCACTGTTGCGCCAACTGTAGCAACGTTAGCTTTTGTCGGTGACCGTCGCGGTATAACACCGCGCCGTTCTCTGTTAGCGCCAGCAACAACGCGTAGCGTTGCACCCTGGAGGCGGTGGCCAGGGTGATTACCGCCGGACGATTGACTGCGATCAAATCTTGCCAGGTCTTGGCCTGCATCGTCTCACAGCTCAGACTGGTACCGCTGCTATCGCCGACACCGTCGCTGCACTCGATGCGCTGGCCCAGCACCACCGCCAAGTCAGCCAGGGCCCCAGCTCGGGTTGCTGACCACATCGCGGCTGATATTTGAACGGGGAATGATGGCGTGACAGCTTGCACTGCTGGTGTAATCACGGTTTGCAGGGCTGGCGGTTGCGGTGATGCAAGCGCTGTGACGGCGTCGGGGCCTGGTTGCAGCGGTGTGCTGTGCCGGGGTAGATAACGCCCGGCAGCCAGCCCGGTCACCAGTACCACGGTCACAGCAAGGGCCAGCCACAATCTCGATGTTAGCGCGGTTCGTCCGGGATGGGACAGCTCCTCTTCACCCATCACCTCGATGCTGGCCTGCTTGAAAATGGCGCGGTTCACGACCGTAATGTTGTTGCCGTAGGCACCCAGTAACATGCGGTCGCACAATACGTTGATAACCCGGGGAATGCCCCGGCTAATGAGGTGCAAACGCTTGACGATGGCGGCAGGGAAGATCGGTAACGCGGTGGTCGCTAAACCCGCTATCTTTAGGCGGTGTTCAATATAATCGCCAGTTTCTGTCAGGTTGAGCGGTTTTAACTGGTAGCGTGCGGTGATTCGCTGGGCCAGCTGGCGCAATTCCGGTCGGTTGAGCAGCGTGCGCAACTCCGGTTGGCCTACCAGAATAATCTGTAGTAGCTTCTCGGTATTAGTCTCTAGGTTGGTCAGTAAGCGAATCTGTTCCAGTACTTCGAATTGCAGGTGCTGGGCCTCATCGATCAACAGTACGGTTTTGTGGCCCCGGGCGTAATTTTGCAATAGAAATTGGTGTAGCTTGTCGCTCAGTATTTTTAAACTCTGCTCGCCGCCGCGGTAGTCTATTTGCAATTCGTCACAGATACTGGCCAGTAACTCCAGGGTATTGAGGGCGGGGTTAAGAATGATGGCGATGTCGCTGCGCTCGGGCATTTGCTCCAGTAGTGAGCGCACCACTGTGGTTTTACCGGTTCCCACCTCACCGCTCAACAAGATAAAGCCACCGCCCGAGCCCACTCCATACAACAGATGCGCCAGCGCATCGCGGTGCCGCGCACTCATAAATAAAAAGCGCGGATCTACGGCGATGGAAAAAGGTGGCTCGTTGAGGCCAAAATAATTAAGGTACATGGCGTCCGTAGTTGAGTGGCA